>Ga0131853_10017014_pt1 | contig 13258 bp, 9 predicted proteins | sample TergutLab28metaG_FD_92764 | JGI IMG/M metagenome (GOLD analysis project Ga0131853, IMG submission 92764) | Labiotermes labralis P1 segment gut microbial communities from Petit-Saut dam, French Guiana - Lab288 P1 (version 2) (version 2) | ecosystem: Host-associated > Arthropoda: Insects >...
AACAACAACAACAACAACAACTTTACGACAGTCACCTGTACTGTAAAGTCACAGTTCGACGCGGCGCGCTGCCATGTGTTGGTTCATTTATCTTCACTTGACCTACATTAAGCTTGCTTTTGCAAAGAAGGACCGTGGCACTACGGTTACAAACCGGTTCCACAGACTTCCGAGGGTTTTACTAAATTACCATGAAGGCGAATAGAAGTATGAAACGAGGATGCAGATCTCCATACTGCGAGGAGTGGCAAGGTCTGGTCACCTGATGCACTAACACAAAAACAACATTTCGTTTTGTTTTCAATGCAAATTTGTCGACTCATACTTCATAAATCATGAAACAGTTAAGCGCCAATGACGGACGCCAATGTGAGATCATACATTGCTGATTTTCTTCCCTTAGCAACATTCAGCTATTTGCTGTGCTGATTAACAAGTCCCTGCTTTTCTTGCGTTAAACTGTCTCGTGGCTATTGTGAAGCAATTCAGTGCCCCGGAAATACAGTGGACAGACACAGCGGAAGTTTGGACAGTACGCATTCTTCGTATATGCGGTTCACATACCAGTTCTATATTAGAAAATCTATGGAGCAGAGACGTTTTGAGAACCTAATACTTCCTCAACTTGTCAAGAAGTATCCAACATTTTATGGAACGAGAAGTATCATTAGAATGTTCACACCAGCCCAACACTTTTCCCTATCCTGAATCAAATTAATCACGTCCATGTTCTCTGGTCCTGTATCTGTAAGATATATTGTAAAATTATCCTCAATTCCCTGCCTAGGCCTTCCAGGTATTTCCCTCCTTCAGATTTCACCATCAAATGTTCTATGAAATTAATTCCTTTCTATTAAGTGCCCCATACCCGCCACTTTCATTTTATGCCAGGCGATGATAGGACATATTGTGTACAGCACGGCACATACAGTAAATTTTATGTTAAACTCATAAATTTTGCGAATATCGTCAAATTGTGCCACATATGCAGTGTGTCTAATCCCTGACCCTCCATATACGAAGGGGCTATATGAGTTAAATGTTTCTGCGGACGTGAGAACCACATAGATCAGAGATGAAATAAAGATAATATTTGTTGTAGTATTAAAAATTCTACGTACAATGAAAATATACGATATTATAAACTAATTGTTGTGTATTTAACAACTTTATCCGTATTTGTGACTAAGGGCTTCAAATGGTAGGGAGACAGTGAATGAACTGAAAGGGACATACAAGGCAGCTTTCGGGAACTAATTTCAGGCACTGAGGAAGATCGTGATAATCCCAGGGTAGTCAGTTTCCGGGTCCATATTTGAAAAAAAGCACTTCCCAAATACGAAGCAGAAACGTTAACCAATCAACCGTAAGTGTTTTAATTTCTGAACTCGCTGTTTGATATTGAAACTACAGGCTCTATAAGTTCATTTTCATAAGCTCTGTGCGGAATTTATAAGTCTGATGTTAGTAGAGCATGTGACAAATTTTTGTTTTCAGTCAGCAGAAGTCGTAGCAGCCAAGCTGCACTGGAAACCTGTATTTTTCGGGAATCTACATTTCCTTCTTTTTTTTTTTGTGGTTCATCTTCCCTTATTTCATAGAAGGGTCTCGAAGTCCTCTCCTTCAGGTCCTAAGCAGGTCTCTCACGTCTGAGAAGATTTTCCGGGCAGTTTTAATTAAGAAGTGCTTCAAATTTTTGTTAAAATTCGACAAGATAAAAAAATGAAATGAATACCTTTGTTAATTTTGTGTACTGCACTTATATAGTACAGCCCTTCTAACATTCTTATAAAAACAAATCTTCTGTAAAAGGGGAAGTAAAGAATAAAAACTAACCATCGAACACAACGTTGTGAAGTATTCACGCAGCCACATGTTTCGGCCCTATGAGGTCCTTATCAGGCTGACTTTTAGAACATGTTAAAAAAATATACATATTGCATTGTGGAAGTAAGATATTACTTCCACAATGCAATATGTATACATCTTTTAATACTTTCTAAAAGAACCAGCCTGATGATGACCTCATGGTGTCGAAACATTTAGCTGCACGTTTTATAATGTCGTGTTTGATGGTTATTGTTTATCCTTTATTTTCTAGTTCAACACAACGGGATGCATAAATTTAAAAGGGGAAATGTTTACTTTTATGATGCAGTATAATTATCTGTAACCTATTTGGAATAAGGATTTGACAGGTATCTTACGCAAAGTTCTGACATATAGCAAATATAATAACTTGTGTTTTAAAAAGCATTTCCTTCAATATGAAAATGTTTTTCACGCTACTCCGGCATTGCATTCCTGTTTTAGACCATCATTATTTTTCTCATTACGCAAGCAAACAACATATTTTATTATCACATGCCTAGTCACCATAATTAGACTTTGAAGATGAGACCGACAAAGCTGGACACTTGATAATGAGACCGATATGTTGTCCCGACACTTCGGTAAGGAACTACTGCTCGCTGCGAAGTAGTTCAGAAGGGCACAGTTCTCAACAGAACCTTAAGTATTTGGCAGACATCAACAGACAGATATAATAGCCCTTAACAACCTATCCAGCCATCGAGAAGAACGCAAGAGAATACAATACAGGTACCCTACTTGTTGAAGCGATGAAACCAAATGCCGATAACCCACAAGGGAGACAGAGAAACTACCGATGGATCATAGAGATATCTAAAACAATCAAGTAAAAATCAGTTAAATCAACAAAACAAAGCGTTCGAAGAAGACCGAAAACAATTAAATTGGAAAGAAGAACACAATGGGCAAAATTCATACAGGCAAAATACGAAGAACCCACGTCTCCAGCATCTTCAAAAAACACCGATCTAAACATCACGTAAAATGTAAACAACACAATAGGCAGGAAATTACCGCACCAAACCGAGAAATAAAACATATATGAGAAAAGTGGAGCTTATGGAGCAAAATGCAAAGTCCGTGACAATGTATACATTGGGCAAACTAGCGCACATTTCAAGACAAATACAACGAAAACAGCAGAAAGAAGAGAAACAACAAAGCAATGCCAAATGCGCAAGGCACATGCATGAACCAGGCCGTGATTATGGCCTTATAGAAAATATTAAGAATTAAAGAAAATCTAGGGAAAAAGCCAACTGTTAGACATACATGAAAGGGATTACATATGCAGTCACAGCAAGGATTAAAATGTCCTGCAAGTAAATAACAAAACAACCTATCGAATAGTCTTCCGTATCCTTGTCTTTAGTTGATCAAGCGTTGTTGGCCGTGTCTCGGAAACACGATCTTGTAGTTTATCGAGGGCTGGGAGGTCCGGAGGTCACGGAGGCTAGATTTAAACAAATTGCTGAAATCCGTCTTGACCTTGAGAACTGGCGTGGGTGCTGAAATTTCTTTATCAAATTTACGGCGCCTTAAAATGCGTCAGCACTTTCTGTCGCATATCCAGCAACGTTTGACGAACCGCCGACAATAATTCTGGAAGAAATTGCCTAATTTTGACAGGAATAGCTATGCAAGGGGTTTACCCTACATTCATAATGAACAAATGTACTGCTTGTGAAGGAGGTCACCTGACATTATATCCAAGATACAAGATATACGTAGGCTATATCTGTACTGAATTTGAAAATAATTGTGTTTATTTTTATCTAATTATATCTTCACTTCAATGAGATTCTCTCGAGCAGACATCAGTGTCATTAAGTGAAGGTTTACCGAAGTTTTGGGAACTAACTCTGCCCCCTCTTCAGGGTGTGAAGGGGACTGAGTTAGTTCCCAGAACGTCTGAAAACCTTTACACCCTGTCGCGGTCGTCTGCCTGAGAAAATTTCATTGAATTCTGTTGCCGCGAATGCTTCAAGATTTGTCTTCACTTGTGTAATTACTTTTAGTATTACTAAATACAAAAGTAGCCTAGATATTGGCACTTAGAACATAAGAGTGACCTGTCAATATGTTACATTTTGAGCTCTGTATTTACAGAGAAATACACACCATTTCCAAACAACCTATGTGGATCTACACAGTGGCAGTTCTTCTCGCCTGCTGTCAGTTTGGAGGCAGTTCTCGGGTTCTAATGGTCACAATGGGGGGCACCAGGAGCCACAAAATCCCATTTCTGGAGCTTGCTCGTGGACTGATATCACGTGGCCACAACGTCACCTTTTTAAACGCATTTCCTCCAGACACCGAAGTAGAAGGACTGGAAGAAATCACCCCACTTAACTTTGTGTTCTACGTACGTAACTACACGGACTGGGATCTGCTGGGAGTCCGAATGAGCGGCAGCGAAGCCGTTCCTCCTGCAGACGTCCTTCGTTATGCGTATTACGTAAGTAACACGCAGGTGGCAGCAGTGTAGCTCTGAACCAAAGAACTTCCTCAGGCAAAAGGAATGTTAACTCGAACATGGGTGGACGACAGTTTTTGGTATAGATAGTCTAATATTGGGAGATAAGGGCACCAATTCATTCTTTCGTGAAAGTCTTCTACATTCAGTTATACAAATTACAAACCAAAAAGTGCGCTGTTTTATAAACAGAAAACACTGTATTTATTCAACATCCTACAAGTTTCGACCCAGCTGGGCCATTACCAAGAATTTCCAAGCGGTATAAAAAGAAGCTTGGGGTGAAACGTTTATATGCATTCACGAATACAAAGTTTTGCATATAAATGTAAAATAACTTTCAATTTGATTGAAATGTCATTTTTTCTTTTAAATAATTATTTTACTGACAATGGTCTTGTCGATTAAAAATACCGCTCTTTCTTCAAATGACTTTTGGAGGTTTTGGACGCATACGTAGCTATATATACAAGCTTAAAACATTTGATAGAGATATGTGTTATAAACAACCATGTTAAGTGGGTCCCTGTCAACACGGCATGGCACGTCCTCAGGTTGCGGTTGGAGGAACGGCTTCTAATTTGGACGATAACTTCGAATATATTGAATAAGCAGTCGCGGACAGCTGACAAAGTGTGGCCCTCCAGCTTGGGGGTCGGGCAATGTGCTAACAACACCTCAACGTAAAAACTGGCCTTATTACGAAACGTACATGTGCTTTGGGCCTGAACTGATCCATTGTACGACCTAAACAGTGGAAAAGGTACCTGAGGTTTGGTACATGGAATGTAAGGAGCCTGCATAAGTCAGGTTCACTTACAACAGTAGACAGAGAATTAACAAGGTACAAATTATATTTAGTGGGTGTACAGGTAGTTAGGTGGGACAAAAGGGGATGGAATTTTTTCTATGGAAAAGGAAACGAAAATCATCATTCGGGAACAGGATTATTTGTACCCCCCTGAATAGAATCAGTATTTAAGAGAGTAGAATTTTTTAGTGATAGGAAATCCTATATAATTCTCAAAGGTCACTGGTTTAATATCATTTTTTTGAAAGTGCATGCTCTAAGTGAGGAGAAAAGTGGTGATCCGAAGACAGTTTTTATGAGTAAAGAGAGCAGGTTTTCGAAAATCTTCCTAAGAATTATGTAAAAATTATGTTAGGAAATTTTAATGCAAAACTGGGGAGAGAGAGGATATTTTCAAACGGACAATTGGAAATGAGAGTCTACATATGTTAGAAATGATAATGGCGTTGGAATAGTAAATTTGTCCACGTTAAAATATGTGGCTGTTAAGGGCACGATATTCCCGCACCGAAACATTCATAAGCACACCTTGACCACTCCTGATTGGAAGACTCCGAACCAGATTGATCACATATCGATAGATAGGAGCTGGCACTCGAGTTTACCTTATACGATCTTCCAGGGGAGCTAACTGTAATACTGGTCACTGTCTGGTGGTTGTAAAAGTTATGGAAATATTGGCCATAAGTGAAGAAGCAGAACAGAAATTTGATGTGGAGATTTAATCTCACGGAGCTGAGTGTGCTGGAGGTTAGGAAACAGTATTAGATTAAGAGGTTCGCAGCTTTGGAGAATTATATGATAGCAAGGACATATACGGGACTTGGGAAATCTATAAAGAGAATATCAAAACCTTTGCTAAGGACAGACCGGTTCTATATGAATTGAAGCAGCATAAACCATGGTGTGATGAATAATGTTTAGGATTTTTAGATCAAAGGACGCAAGCTATAATGCAGTGGTTACAGGATCCAAACCAAAATAATGTAGACCATCTAAACAATGTAAGACGTGAAGCTAGAAGACATTTCAGGAAAAATGAGAAGGAATATCTGAAAGCTAAAATTGAGGGACTTGAAACTAATAATAAGATAAAAAATATCAGAGACTTGTATGGGGGCATCAATGGCTTTAAGAAGGGTTACCAGCCTAGAAATAATATAGTAAAGGGTGAGAAGGGTGATTTGGTTGCAGACTCCCACAGTATATTGGCTAGGTGGAGGAAACATTTCTCCCAGCTATTGAATGTACATGAGGTTAATGATGTTAGGCAGACAGAAATACACGCAACAGAACCACTAGTGCCTGAGCCAAGTGCCTTTGAGTTTGAGTTGGCTATTGAAAATGTAAAAAGTCACAAATCACCGGATATTGATCAAATCCCCCAAAAATTTATTCAGGCAGAGGGTAGAACAATTCGCTATGAGATCCATAAACTTATTATTTCTATTTGGAATAAGGAGGAATTGCCTGAAGAGTGGAAGGAGTCGATCAGTGTACCTATCTATAAGAAGGGCGTTAGAACAGATTGTGTTAATTACAGGATCATGTAAATTTTGCTAACTACATACAAAATTTTATCCATCCTGTTCTCAAGCTTATCTCTATATGCAGAGGAAATTATTGGGGATCGTCAATGTGGATTTCGACGCAACAGGTCAACTATTGATTCATATTTTGCCTTCGTCGAATATTTAAAAAAAAAAAAAGGAATACAGTGAAACAACACATCAGCTACTTCTAAACTGAAAAAAGCGTATGTTTTCGTCCAGTAATTTACCATTGGTAGCATAGAACAGAAGCTGATGTGGTCCTTTTGATCAGATTCCCTTCTGGGTTTTGGAAATTCAAAATAGGGTATTCTAAAGCAAAGCTGAAACGCGTTGGCGAAAAATCGTCTTTTTGCTGCTGTATTTCATTCCAGAGGCAGCATATTTGATATTAGTTCAGTACACAGGCTCGTAGCCTGTGTACTGAACGGTCACCTAGAGAGGGTGACGGTACCAGATGCTGTACTAATACACTTTGTTCTCCTGAAGATGAGCACAATAGTGCTCGAAACATGTAGGTGAGTATAATAAATGTATTAAAATAAAGAATTTGTGCATCAATTTGGTATTAATAATAGACTATCATTCTATTAGGATGCACTGTCAACCAAACATAAAAAATCTAGTATTTTTGGTTTTTTTTCAATGTAATTAATTTTGCACTTTGGGTGTTCCCTCGCTTTGTCCTGAAGTATCTGCTGGTTACATGTCTGGCTAAAATTTAGCTTGCTTTTCTAATCTAAAATTTTGAACGTCCATCTTCAAGCCATGGTATATGCTGCTTCAATTCTTGATAAATTAGTCTCTCACTTGCTTAGATCTTGAAATTGTAATGTTTTCTGAAGTACTGATTCCCCACTATAATCACGTCTTGCAAAGCTACAAACCTCTTCGAGATTTTAGCCTGTTACTGTCTCTCTGATTAACAGTTGGGATAGCGTCATCGCTATAGCGATCAGGCTAAAAGCTGGATGATCCAGGATTCGCCCAGACCGGCGCTGGGCGTGAATTTGACAAATCTCCTCCAACTGGTGCCTAGATTAAGAATGGATGGTTTTATGTCTCTTCTCTCTTTACGTGCCTTTATAGTGAGCAAGGGCACACATTTTAAATGACATCTTCCTTATCGATTAGTCACGTGAGCTTGCATCTCTCCCAAGTCAAGCTTCTGCCTTCTCGTTTACTTCGTCATAATTGGTTTCTAACTTTTGTAACCACCAGACAGAGAGATACATCAAAATTTCTCAAAAAAGTGAGAATGAAATATGCTTGAAGGTCATATCCTGCCTGTAAAGATGTGATAAGTATGTTTGTGTCTTACCTTTAGAGGACGTACATATGTAGGCCTATTTATGAACATATTGAGGCGAATGTGGGGCTCTGAAAAGCATTTCATAACTTATCTAATGATAAGAAATTTCTGGTTTATCCTCTAAATTTTTAATCTTCAATAACTTTTGTCACTCATTCTTCTGTGCTGTCTTTCACTTTCCTGTTTATGACAGAGCCAGAGGCACTGTGTTTTAAAGTTCTGGGTTTGTGTCTCACATACCGCATGTAGTTGCGTTATTTATAGAGGGAAGTTTGTTAAAAATTTAAAGCACAATGTTTGCTTTACGCACAACAAACTTCAAAATACAGGAAATCAGCATTTTGCTCACACAGTGCAGCTACTTATTTGTTCTGTACGATTCTCACAAGTTACAGTGATTTCTCCTAGTGGCGAATCCTGATCTGGAGCTGGAGGTCAGGTCATGTGGAAAGGTACTGAATATCTTCCAATTACATCTCCCCTTACAAAAAGTTATCTACCATTATCCAGAGTATAATAATAATAATAATAATAAATTAAAAATGGCCCTGGAAATAAAAAATATCTAGAAGCTTAACAACGAATGTGTATATCCATTTAGTCACCTTGGCTGAAGGAGTAGTAATCAAAATTTTCTAAAATATCTAGAAAATTTACGGTTTGCTTGATGTGTAATTTAAAATGAAATTTCGCTCCCCTGGTATCCTTTTGTACTCTCTTTTTGAGTTAGGTAATGGGGAACAGCGTTGTCTTGCCTTGACTATCTCCAGTTTTTCGCTATATTTTTTTTTGAAAAAAAAAGATAGATGTATATATATATAAGATAAACCCTGAAGTACACTTTTATTAACTTTGAGGACATTTGCTTTTTAGAAAAAGTGTTACTAATCATAAAGTAATTTGAAATAGTTTTCTATCTTAAACTACTGCAAACTTCTAAAACTTTACAACACAAAACAAAATTCATCCTTTCTCTACTTCGGCTTTCACTTTGAACACAACTGACATCATATAGTACTTTCATGGTAAAAACACTTCTGTCCATTACCAACTTCGAAGGTGTAGGACTGTTTCAATACATTAAATAGGAATGAATAATATAGAAATAAACAATAACAGTACAAGACAGTACGGTCTTACGAGTCGGGCGGCATGTGGACTGCAAGACCAAGTTTCTGCTGTGAAAGCAGGCATATTCTTAGCAATCTTATTAGAAACATGTAGTACTGAAAAAATATTCCCCCTTTTCTTATTTTTAAACAGTATTTATTATGGAATCACGGAGACTGGCGTCCACATATCATGAAAACCTTTATCGTTTTATTTTTACTTAGAAAATGGACCATGCATCAAATAAAACAATAAAGAAGATAAAATAATCAGAAATAAATATGTTTTTAACAATATGAATAGAGTGATTGGAATTTACATCTGTGTGATTGGGTTGTTGTGTTATTTGGTTGGTCAATATCTCCCCGACGTTTCGAAGGAAGGTACCACTGCTTTATTCAGGGTCAAGAGTCAATTCACGGACTCATAACCCAGAATATGATGGCAGTAGGTTCCTTCGAAACGCCTGGAAGGCGACACAACAACCTAGAAGACTTTATTCCTCAATAAGAAAACCTGCTGGCAATTAATCGTATCCTTAAGCTTTGTGCGGTTCCCAGTGCGTAGGGCGTCAAAGGACCCTTTTAATTAGGGTACAAACAAACCGTATCTTCTGTCTTGTCTTCCTTATCTTTCTTGTTGTTGCCCAGGCGAGAGGAAGTATGACTGCTTCTTCTGAGCATTACAAGTAGGAGACTTAAAAGACACTCTGCCGATAAAAAACCACATTGACTTCCCTCTGTCGATCTTTGCTTCCCCCAGACACACTGCAAGTGGCATGGTGGAGCAAAAATTCTCATTTTCGAAGACTTTTAAGGAAAGTGCTATATATATATATATAAAACAGAAGGCAATTATTTGTGAAATAAAGTTCTCGTATAAGTTTGCTCTCTTTGACTTTAATAGCGAAATGAAGTGATTTTTCCACTTCAGAGGTATGCCGTTGCATTATTAGCCATACTCAAGAATTTGCCACTGATTTTCCCCCCCAAAAAGTATCAGACCGCGGTCGTTAAGCCGTAGACTCTGAGTGCTGACTGCGGCTTGAAATGTTTGCCACTTGATATTTGTTTTTCAAAGGGTTAAAAAGAACCGATATTCTGCTTGTTTCCAGTCATGTGATGCAGTACTTTCAGACCCCGAAACAAACCAGCTGATGAATTCTGGGCGCTCCTATGATCTTGTCGTACTTGACGGCGCTTATCCCGAATGCGCTGTTGGACTGGCTTTTCACTTCCGTGCTCCCTTCATTTACATCAACACTGTAGCATTTTATATGGGATCAGTGGCACATGGGGGCAGTCCCATGCCCTTCTCAGTGACACCATTCTTTGCTAGACCCTTCAGTGACGACATGGGATTTCTGGATAGAGTCTTGAATACGGTGTACTTGACAGGAATAGAGGTGGTGCACACGGTGTTCATAAGATGGTCTTTGGAGTTCCTGATGAAGGGATATCTGGGTCCGTCAATGCCACACGTATTTGACATGGTGAAGAATGTCAGTTTTATCCTTCAGAACGGACATGTGACAGTCACATATCCCAGACCATACCTGCCAAATGTCGCAGAAATCGCTTGTATTCACTGCAAACCAGCGAAACCTCTGCCAAAGGTAAGTGAAGTTTCAAGGAAATATAATAATCGCCCTAAGCTTCGCTAATGCGCCATGTAAGATCCGTGGTGTAAGAAGAATGATCAGTAAGTGATGCTTTCTGTGTATATTATAAAACTTAAAAAGAGAAGCCATTGCAACGTGAAATGTAGCTCATTGTTTCCATTGAATTATTGTTATATTTCAGCGTGACCCCGAGCACTTTGATTCGTTTGTCCCATCCTTCGCTTTGACGAAATTGTCCTTACATTTGTTGCCATTCATGAATAGCCATTTTCATTACTTAATTATTGTGGAATCGGCTACGTTCCAAGTTTTGCTTCATCGGCCCAGACAAATGACAGCACACCGTGGAATCGTGGATTTCTAAAAATCAGTTTAGATATTCCCTTGATGTGCTGAGCTGACTGGTGCCATCATCATCATGGGTGCCCGACAATTTCCGAAATTACTACTTTATTTTCAGACGTGCTTGTATCTAGTTACGCCATCAATGTACATCTCTATAAAATAGCGGTAAATTTAGCTGGGGAACATTTTAACGATCGGTTCCGAAGCTCACTACCAGTTTCTTCGCAGGACCTGTCACTGCCATTGTACATCAGGGTATCCCACAAGTAACATCAGACTGACTGACATTTTACTAAATATTGCTTGTTACCTCTAACTGAAAAATAATATTCTTGATCAACATAGAAGTCGCAGGTTATGTAACACGTTGTATTGTACAAGCCTCATAGATGGATGACGTTAAATTCCAGTGGTTGTGATGTATGTGTATGTTCTATAGCAAGCTCTTCTGCACTGATTCGTGATAAACACAGGCCTTTAGGGATGATGTGTTGCCGCGGAGTTAGCTTCAATTTTACCTGTACTGTAGTCTCGGTTTTCCAACATTTGTGTTTATTGTTTGATTTATTTATATCACTGTGTTGACCAGTAATCCAAAGCAGCAAATGTATGGGCAAAAAATACAAAACATCAAGGTCCGCTGGGCAGCATTCTGGCTTCTTATTCAAGAGTTCGTGAGTTCAGATATTAGTCCAGACACTTGCTGTCTGGATTGGGTCCTTTTGTTGCTTCTGTTTCTCATAGAGATAAAAATAGGTATTAAAATACTAAAACTAATTAACAAACATTAAATAATTGAATTGTATTGTTACTGTATTAAGTTAATTATCACTGTTTGTTAGCTATAGATCTGGCAAATGACTACCTAAGTCTTATTGCTAAGATCGTTCTGATAATATGCATATTCATGCGAAAACACCGAGGTTTCATGTGAGTAGCAATGTGGTGCTTTATTTTGACTGGTAGTTCACGTAATTCACGACTCAGACAACTCTAAATTTTATGCACACAAAATATATGGCCTGCTGGTTTTTCATTTTAATTTTATTTTCCTTGGTCTCACAGTTTAATATATGTCTATCGCCATTAAGCTTATCCTTTTGCCAACAAGGCAACCTATTTCTTCAACAAATATTGCAGACACATTACACTCACTAATCTACAATTTATGTTCTGAACAGTCTGTTCTCTGGGGTGTTGTTAAGTGAATGATTTCCTATTGAACAATAATATTTCACTGATCATTCTTCTTCTCTTTATTTTAGAGTTTTTTATGTTCAACTTCATGCATATATTGTACCACCACCACCACCATACCTCCATTATCACTACCACCAGCACCACCACCACTATCAAAATTACCAGCACCACCAATATCACAACCACCAGCACCACCACAGTTATCACAATTACCAACACCACAATTATCACAACCACCACCACCACCACCATTATCACAATTATCAACACCACCAATATCACAACCACCAGCACCACCACAGTTATCACAATTACCAACACCACAACTATCATAACTACCAGCACCACCACCACCACCATTATCACAATTACCAACACCACCACTACCACAACCACCAGCACCACCACCACCATTATCACAATTACCAACACCACCACTACCACCACCACAATCACCTCAAACCAGTAATACAGATTGTTACTTTAACACAACAGCCTGAAAGTTTATGTCACTTCTGTACGCTTCTCATCCTCAGCAACCATTTCCTAAAAATAATCCTTTTGCTATGCTCATGCCTTCTTCTCAGTGTCCAAAAAAGTTTTAGCATTAAAATTCTGCATACATTTCCCCTCCTCCTATTTAAGCCACATGTTTAACAAGTCATAATCTGTCTAGGTTCACTACCTTAACAACAATAGTCTATCACTATACATCACCAATTTCATAAATATTGCTGTCATCATAATCATGATTACAATCACAATAATCATAATTACATTTACTCTCTTCAGTAACAGTTGCTTTTAATTATGCCTAATTATTTTTAACAATGCCATATTACAAAATTTGCAAGTTTTGTTATACGGTGTTATACAGACTACAGATCACGAAATTATTGACGCGGGGTGTGTTGGGAGTGTCTGGCACAGTGTTGGAGGGGGAGAAGACTGCTGTCTCTAG
>Ga0131853_10017015_pt1 | contig 13258 bp, 10 predicted proteins | sample TergutLab28metaG_FD_92764 | JGI IMG/M metagenome (GOLD analysis project Ga0131853, IMG submission 92764) | Labiotermes labralis P1 segment gut microbial communities from Petit-Saut dam, French Guiana - Lab288 P1 (version 2) (version 2) | ecosystem: Host-associated > Arthropoda: Insects >...
CAAAATAAAATTCCTTTTATTTTAATCTTTTTACCCTAACATAAAATTGTTTTTTTTTTTTTACACAAAAACCCCCAATACCCCCGCGGGGCGTTTTCCCCCCCCCCCCCCCCAATACCTCTGTACAAGGATATCAATACGAAAGTTAAAAATGCTTGATAATACGTGATTAATCGCTTTTGTAGTCGGTATAGTCCCTAGGCCACAGGCTCAACGATCCGGGTTTCGAATCCTGGCAGGGAGCTAGAGATATTTCTCCAACGTCCACACCGGCTCTGGGGTCCATCCAGCCTCCACTTCGACGGAAAATGGGGGCTTATTCCCTGGAGGTAAAGTGGCCGGGACTTGACGCAGACCACATCTAGTGTCGAGGTTAGGAATAGTGCGGCTATCCGCCACGCCAACTTCATGGCGTGTATAGCTGTCTGGCGTACGGGCGGACACCACCCGTGACCAGCATCTGTATGTGTGACCAGTGCTGTCACTTCCCTGTGTAATTAGATTGCAGGAGTCAGCAAAAATCAATTCCAGTACGTGTCGTCCCTTGTCAAGGCAACACAGAGCGCACAAGCCTTGCGATGGCTCCGTCGACAGTTTACGTACAGAAACTGGCTGGAATTTATGGAAGCTGACGTCTCTTGCTGTCTTGTTCTCTTTATCTTCCCACCAGACGGGTTAAACCCTTGGGACATCCAAGCCTGCTGCTCTTGCCAACTACAGAAATAGTGCAAGTGTCTGAATTACGTCACACGGTAGAAATACGTACAGTAACAGTACAATGGAAAGTGAGAACACGAACCGACCGTTATTCACATTGTGATATGGCATAGTTATGTACCCGTTCGATCACCTGCTGGCACAGAAGTACAGTGAAATGTGCCAGTAACGGAACTTCTCCATTGCAGGCAGATTCCGTTTCTTGCAGATTGAATCATCAGGACTTTACACGATTTCCGCTAAAGACACGCGTCTGTTTAAGACAAGGGTTCAGTGCCTTTTGTTTGAATTCCGGATATCCAGAATTCCGCCAAGAAATTAGCCTTGGATGATGGATGTGTAGGTTAAGAAAAAAAGTGTCTCGTTGCGTACCAACTTTATAGTTGTAACATCTTTCGCTTCTTGTTTAATATGTTCAGTGTTTAATTTCTCTTGTACATCTTGCATCATTTGTTATAATGCAGCCCAAATAGTTGCAATTTCCGACTTTTTTTTTTTCACATTCATTTCCATTCCACAGCGTCTTCCAATTTCAGTTTGTCTTTCAGTCATGCCCTGCAACACCGCTTCTTCCTTCGCCAGTAACACAAGGTCAGTAGGATGGATTAGGTTGAGATCAACATGGCCGCCAGCCGCAACGTTGACATCATGAAAAAATAAATTTAAAAGTAGGGTTTCCCTGTCCCCCCGTCTGCGGCCGTCCAAAAACCCGGGTTAATATCTTCTACGCGACGGAGGGGGTGTGGGTGCAGGAAAAACTACTGTGAAATTTATTTTTATGATGTTAACATTGCGGCTGGCGGCCATGTTGATCTCAACCTGACCTCTCCCTCCTGATATGTAGGTTAAGAACAAAAGTGTCTCCTTGCGAACCAACTTTATAGGTGTACAATCGTTCGCTTCTTGTTCCTGGCTTGTTTAATGTGTTCAAATCAGTACTGTAACCTGCCAAGGACCGCAGTTCGACTCTGAGGCAGGCTTTTAGAATGAGGTTAATACCTTGGGGAATTCGGCTGTGAATCCAACTGTTGCAGTAACAAAGTTGGCGTGATCTGCTGTCAGTTGGCATTACCGCGCCACGCGTAGGTCACGAAATTAAAATTTTGCAAAACTTCTTACTTGTATGTTAAAATTACAAACATGGCAACGGCGCGAATGCTCACAGTTATTTTGGTTCGTTATGTTCCATATTCCTCCCATTAATCAGAAGTATTAAATTCATTAAAAATTCTAACATATGCACTTTGGTTGTATGAATGTAATTTTATTAAACGGTGACCAGCGACATGTTTCGGCTACTCATTTGACCGTCTTCAGGCTGGCCAAATAAGCCTAACTTTCATGTGCACTGAGAGGGGAACTTGTTCTAATGAATTTATTGATAGAAATAGACGACCGCGCAATGTGATTTATTTCTAATGTCTCCTATCGCCCCTTTTACGTCATTATTGCTTATTTTTACGGAATACGTACATAACTTATGGGAGGACCGCGATGGCACAGTGGACAGGTGCTGTACTACAAATCGGAAGGTCGCTGGTTCGATCCCAGCTGGTCTTACTGGAATTTTTCATTGACATAAATTCCTTCCGATCGCACTATGGCCCTGGGGTCGACTCAATCTCTAACAGAAATGAGTACAAGCAGCATTTCCTTGGGGTAAAGGCGGCCGGTGCGTAAGGCTGATAACCTTACCACCATCCTGTGCCGTTGTCAGGAAATCTGGGAACCTTAACTTCCTGGAACCCTCTGGACCACTCCAGGCCTGTAATGGGACTGCTTTACCTTTACCCTTTATATTTTATTTGTAAACTTAGATGGACCACTGCTGCGTCCATTGCAAAACGCCAAAAGCCCATTAGGGTTCTCCAAGACGTCCAGACCGGCTCTGGGGCCCACCCAGCCTCGACCGTCCGAAATACCGTTTATCAAGAAACTCTGCTCCACTGAGCTTATCATAGCTTGTCGACAATACTGTTTTGCAGGAAACAACAGGAATTAGAGGACTGACATTGGGAAATTAATCTTAAGTCTGGACGTACTTTGAACACGAAGGGGGTTCGGAATCGCAAGGCTATATCTGCCACTAGGAAAAGCAGTTCGACAAAAACCTATCCCTTCCACATTCCACAACGACGATTCTACACACAGTGAAGCCGCTGGACGTAAATTGGGACAGCAGTCGTTAGCCTTCGAGCTGAAAATTGCCACAAGCTGCTGATGTGATACTCCGGCGATATGGTTCCACGCTAATAGACAGATGTTCTACTTTGCGAAGCCTTATGACAAAAACCTACTTATTATGGTGGCCTACATGTTCGGGCTGATTACTGTCATCAGCAGGCCCGGGGTTTAGCCGCTCGTCATCGCTTATTTGTGTCCGACATGGCGTCACAAGTGTTAGTGCTTCAGAACATGACGAGAGTTGCTGTTATTATAGAATATAAAGCACCATCAACGGCTCAACTACTTCCGTTTTTATTGCTTGATTTAACAACTGTTTATCAAGATCATAGGTCAGGGGTGGCCAATTAGGCGAGCTTCGCAACCCGGACTTTAGGAGACTCTTCACACCAAGAGCCATGTCTTTATTCATCAAATCAAACTTACGGTAATAACACTGCTCTCTGCCCGAAACAAAGTAAAATATATATACGGTCTGGACGTTCCGGGGATCGAATCCCGGTGGCGGGAGGATTTCCGCACGGGTCCAAGCCGGTTCTGGAGCGCACCCTGCTTCCTATACAATGGTTAACGGATCATTCTCGGGGGTAAAGAGGCCGAGGCCACTCACATATAGCGCCGAGGTTAAAGAAAGAGTAGACTTATACTTCTATCCCCCCCCCCGTGCTGTCATTGCAGGGTATACGTTGAACCTTACCTCAAACTTTCAAAGCCTAGCGGTTTCTTTACGTACCGCCAGGTTTAACATTCAAAAATTCTACATGGTGCTCGCCTTGCATTGAGTGTTTTGTACGGATCTGAAAACAGCGACCTATGCTTTATACAGCATTAACTGATTGGTTTTTATAACAGTGGTGGAAAGTGTTTACAGCACGGTACGGACTGATTCCTTATATACAGCAGATTACGTTTAGTGTTTAAAGGTTAATGCCTTCTTATTTCTGTTCTTCAAACTAAAATAGGTTACTGCCATTTAGTTAGCATTCTCGTTTCTCCATTAAACCGTTCAGAACGCCGTTAAATGTCATCCCGGTGAACAAGTAAACTAGCTTAATATGAATATTATAGTTTACAGGCAACTTCCGCGATCCTCGTTGTGATTACCCCTGACACAGATTATTGTCAACTCAATGGATGCCTATGTATGACACATGTGGAAGAACGTTCAATATATTTTAGCCCTTTGAAGCATGACATTCAGCTAACGCTATTTGCAAATTAAGTGCCTGCCCCACAGAAACATTTTATCTCCTTTGCAAATGTTAATCAGTTAAAGCTGATCAGCAAAATGATCGCTGTTTTACCGAGAATCGTAAGAAACGCGCAAACACATACTTGCGCCAAATGCAAAGTTGTTAGATGTTACAAACCCGTTGGTGTGTGTGTGTGTGTGTGTGTGTGTGTGTGTATATATATATATATATATGGTGACTATTGTTATCTAAAACAGTAACAAAAATCGAATTCGTGATTTCTTCTTAGGTTATTTAAGGACGCTAATTCTACTTCGGAGCTTGTAGGCGTGGAGTGTGGACTGAGATGTGCATAATTATGCATTGTAGGGAACTGAAAGGAGACAATCCTGAATCATTCAAGGTATTAATCCATCAATCGCCTGCAGAGGCTACGAAAAATAACGAAAAACGTCAGAATAGCTGGCAAAGCGGCTAAGATTCGAACTGGGCGCCAACCGAATACGTATACATAGCGTCACCACTACGTAAACTCGCAAAGTAGCTACAGAGAGGAGACAGAGAGAAGAGAGAGGGGGGAGGAGTGTGTTCCTCAAGATCATCATTTGCTAAGATTGCTTAGCGTGGATGGTAGAAGAAGGTAGGTGAAAAACCGAAGTACTCGCCGAGAAACCTACTACTTTGTCCACCATAAATCCAACATCAACCGGCTTGGGATCAAACCAGGCCCTCCGCGCTGAGAGGCTCCGAAGTAACTCTTACCCTGGACTTTCAGCAACGAAACGCGACGTTTGGGCAGGCACACAGATACGTATACAGACAGACAGACAGACAGACAGACAGACAGAGCGCTGACGTTTCCATAACAGCGTTAATTTTATGCACTTAGTTAAAGAATGTTTAGTTTGTCTAAATTTATTTAAATAAACAAGATGAGAATCTTCTTGGGTGTGACGCCACGTCTCTGGGCGGGCGGTTCCCGTCGTTGCGAAGGGGTCAAGCGGTCAGACTCGACCTTAAAATGAAGGCACTAGGATCCTTCGAAATGTTGGGAACTGCCCGCCCAGTGATGCGGCGTCGCATTCCAGAAGACATGGCTCTCCAGCAACACCGCGGTAAGGAGGCCAAATCTCAACTTAAACAAGCACAGTAATTAGACGTGTGGCACTGACGCACCCACAGTTATAACATAAGCCTGTCTTTCGCTGGGCGTTTGGAAAGTGGGCTGAAACAGGAGACAAGTGACTCGACTCAATTTTTTGTGTGTTTCTCGATATGTCTACGTAGTAAATACCAACTTGATGTACTGTTTGTCCTCAGCTTATTTCGTCAATCAACCTCTACATGTTTCGAGCACGTTTATAGCCCATCATCAGGAGGCAAAAAAGGTAAAGTGATCCTGTTACAGGTCCGGTGTGGCTCAGAGGGTGGGTAGAGGTATAGCTCTACTCTTCCATGACCACGGCACTAGAAGAGGGTGAGGGGTCAGCAGCACGCCCCGGCCGCACTTTACCCCCGGGAAAGACCCGGTACCCATTGTACAGGAAGCTGGGTGGACCCCAGGGCCGGTCTGGACGGGCGGAAAATCTCGTCCCCACCGGGATTCGATCCCGGACCGTCCAGCCCGTAGCTCAGTCGCTATACCGACTGAGCTACCGGGCCCACATTCATCAGGAGGTATACTGTATATACACAACAATTTTTACGTGTTGTGCTTTTTAGTTGACGGTACCAATTGTTGTATATATACAGTACACCTCCTGATGATGGGCTATAGATATGCCCGAAGCACGTAGAGGTTGGTTGACGAAATAAACTGAGGATAAACAGTGCATCAAGTTGGTTTGTATTACATAGTTGACGCAAGGTGTAATCAGCGTCTTTCTGCATACCCAACAAACATTCTTTAAGACGAAGTTAAAATAATCCCTCTGCTGAACAAAATAGGACATCCTGGAGACCTGTGGCGAGTGGAGGTTTAGCTCCACGAATTCTTAACCGCGGCCTTACATGAAATTGGGTACCTTCAAACCCTCGTGTTCCCGATATCCACTGCACACAGCGGTGTTTCTCAACCTTTTCTCTTTCCATGGGGTAACTCCTTAAATAATTTTGAATGTCCCGACGAATCCCTAACCTACAGGCAGGAACAATTTGGCAGTGTGGAGCGCAATTCTGTTACAGCTAACCTGTCTACAAAATTTAAAATTTAATTTTTAAAAGCTGCTATACATGAAATTTGGTTTACAATGTGAGAAAAATACTGAAGCATTTTTTCCTGTCCTTTTTATGCGGAAATTACTCCAGTACTGCCAATTTCTGGACAGAAATTCCCACGGCATCTGGAATTTTAGCGATTTCATAAGTGTTACTTAATTTACCCCATGATCCCTTTCGGAACCCCTAACGACGCTCCGCACAACCTGCGTGGGAAGCGCTGGGATAGAAGTTAGGAAAACCCAACGGCCTGGACCCTGTGAGGTAGAGAAAAAGATTTTGTCGCGAATCACCACCCCATGAGTTGATCACTAAAGTGATTAAGTTAATTAATTTGTTGACACTCCCATAGACTGAAAATCCTTATCCACATGGAAATTCTTATATGCTTTTAAAACATCCACATGAAAATCTTCATGTACTTTTAGAACATCCACATGAAAATCCTTATGTACTTTTAGGACATCCACATGAAAATCCTTATATGATTTTAGAACATCCACATGAAAATCCTTATTACTTTTAGAACATCCACATGAAAATCCTTATATGATTTTAGAACATCCACATGAAAATCCTTATGTACTTTTAGAACATCAATATGAAAATCCTTATGTACTTTTAGAACATCCACATGAAAATTCTTATGTACTTTTATAACATCCACATGAACACCCTTATGTACTTTTAGAACATCCACATGAAAATCCTTATGTACTTTTAGAATATCCACACGAAATTCCTTATATACGTTTAGAACACCCACATGAAAATCCTTATGTACTTTTAGAACATCCACATTAAAGTCCTTATGTACTTTTAGAACATCACATGAAAATCCTTATGTACTTGTAGAACACCCACATGAAAATCCTCATGAATTTGTAGAACACCCACATGAAAATCCTTATGTACTTTTTGGAATATCCACATGAAAATCCTTACATACTTTAGAACATCCACATGAAAATCCTTATGTACTTTTAGAATATTCACATGAAAATCCTTATGTACTTTAGAACATCCACATGAAAATCCTTATGTACTTTTAGAATATCCACATGAAAATCCTTATGTACTTATAGAACACCCACATGAAAATCCTGCCCGTAGGTTACTTAAAATTAAATGCGGCCTCGACCAAATGTAAGTTTGTGTATGTATATACATACATTTTGTTTTTCTGGATGACAGGTCCATAAATTCTCGTAACTTCAGCTTTAAGGTTCAATTATGCAGAGATTAGCGCAGCAGCCGACCAGGTTAACGTCGACGCGTCAAGGGCAAATAAAGTCTAGTCTCCAGGAAATAAGACATATTTCCTGCTATGTTACTCTTATTTGCAGACTGATAAGATAATTTCTTGTGACATGAAAGGCGTTGTTTGCGAAGCACATCCTATAAAACAAGTGGAGTTTAAATCATAAAGTTCTTTCGCCATTGTTGCTTGTAACAATCGTCTTTAAAAGACAATAATGGAAAAGAATCTACAGCCTATATTTTCTTCGTACACCACACAAATTCGCATGTTTTACGGTAGGCTACATCCGGATTCTTGACTAACTGCTTTCTTTTGTACGATTGTGTTTCTTAAGGACTATGAAACAGTTGAACTGTGAATGAACATCCGTGACTAAACGGACAGAACATAAACGTTTCAAAATGTTGCTTTATGTGTGATACAGAGATTAAGTAATTCTGACGCCAAAATTCATTACTTTGAAGGAAGACGAGTGTTGGCAGATTTTTCAGTTACGCTGAGCATCTCATTTCGTTTGCTGCTGTGACATTTATTGTCTTTACTCTATCAGCCGTCGTACATTCCATGTCAGAGCGACAGAAGGTTGTAGGTTAGGATAGTTCCTATCCTAATCACAAACAAGGAAAGAGAATAAGGAAAAGAGGGAAGTCGTATCCCAGAACAGAATTACAGCACGCAGATTAGCTAACGAATCCCATGAAAACGTGGCAGAGTTACAGTATGTGGGAAAGACACTAACGAATTCAGATTTCATGCATGAAGAAGAAGATGAGTCCAGACTAAATTCAGGGACTACCTGTTACTATTCGGTCCGGAATCTTTCACCGTCCCTATATGCTATCTAAAAACACACAAGGATAAATATGCTCTTCCTTCTTCTTCCTCTTCTTCTTCCTCTTCTTCTTCCTCCTCCTCTTCTTCTTTTTTCTTCCTCTTCTTCCTACTCCTCCTCTTCTTCTTCTTTTTCCTCCTCCTCTTCTTCCTCCTCCTCCTCTTCCTCTTCTTCTTCCTCTTCCTCCTCTTCTTCATCTTCCTCTTCTTCTTCTTCTTCTTCCTCCTCCTCCTCTTCTTTTTCTTCTTCTTCTTCCTCTTCTTCTTCTTCGTCTTCTTCTACGGTGCATCGGCACGCTTTCGAGCCATGGCCTTTCCGTTGCAACGGTTTCGAGAAAATCAGTTTTACGAGGTGGCAAAGAGCCAGATGTACTGCACTGTAATGCTGCTGTTTTGTGCGGGTGTCAAACTCGATATCTCACACAAACGGAAGACAATGGGTTCAGCCTGTTCGAGAATATGGTGCTGAAACAGATAATGGAGCCGAAGGGGAAGGAAGTAATGGGAAACTGGAGAAAGTAACGTGTTGAAGGAATTTATCTCTTCTCCTCACTGAATACAAGTCAAGGAGAGTGAAGTGGGTGGGACATGTAACACGAATAAGAGAGAAGGGAAATCCTCACAGGGTTTTGATGGGAAAAAATTGAAGGAAAAGGATTGAAAGACGTAGGCATAGATGAAAAGGTGATAATAAGGTGCACCTGAAAGAAATATGATTGGAGGGCGTGGACTGGATTAATCTGGCTCAGGATAAGCAAAAAAAGGATGTCGTAAACACGACTATAAAACTTGTGGTTCTATCAGAATTTTGGGATCCCCCCCTTCCACTAGGTGGGAAACTACTGAAGCAGGACTCTGCACCATGGTGTTCTGAAAGAGGTAGGGGTCTAAATAGCCCATACTAACGCCTACAGCAGTCACTGTTTGCACAATACAGTCAAAGCACGTTAAGCACAGTGTTTCTTAACTGTGATTACGTAACGTCCTTGCAGTTGTCGTTAAAAACTACATCCGTCTGTAGTAATTCTTACTTCAAACAATGGAAATGGGAGAAGCCTTGATTTGAAGTTTTGTCACACAATTGGCGAACAAACGGAAGGGTAAAACACGTCCCTCTGCTGGTTTAACTCTTTAAACGCCGAGTTAAATCCCATCTGCCATTTGCTGGCATTATTAGAAGCTCACCATATTCTCCACGTTAGCAGGATAAGGGCTAACCCTTTGATGACTGAAATCAATCAACACCGCATACAAATATTCAGTTCATACCTCTCAGACACAACTGCTCCACGTCAGACAGATAAATCCATGAATATTGTACAGGGAACAGTTGCTGTCTGTTGAATCATACGAAAGGCATTAATGCACCTTGTAGACACTGTGAAGAGTTACAGGGGTGCTGATAAGTCCTTAGTCCGACCGTGGAAGGAAACAAGCTACAGAGACCAAGACTTAAAACACTATACCAAGACTTATGGCATACAAACAATAGCAATATATTCCTGTTGTTTGTACGCCATAAGTCTTGGTATAGTGTTGTAAGTCTTGGTCGCTGTAGCCTGTTTCCTTCCAGGGTCGGGCTAAGGACTTATCAGCACCCCGGTATTACAGGTTAAATTTGGACATACGTGTATTAACCATTACGCTTTAGAGTGTTAAGCACCGTACTACGAGGATTATGTAACTCCACGCATTCCTCTCCCTGTATTCGCCTGCGAAAAGTGTAAAACTCAGGATACCTTATATTTTGGGCCATGCTGGAACTCGGTACTGTCCGAAGAGAAGCTGGTTTTCAGTTTTAGTATAATGTCCAGCTGTGAAGTAAAAAAGTTGGAAAGCACCTAATCATGCGAAACGAAGAGAGACATTGTACGTATAATGTAACGTTGAGGCGCGTTCGCGTAACCATTGTTGCCGTGAAAAAGCAGTATGTATTACATATTCTGAGTGTGTGTCTTTAGCCTCAGTTATCCAGCATGCAATGCGCATGCGCCATATTGTCAGCTGTGGCCTGTCCGGCTCTACAATATATTTTCCACATTATCTCATAAACGGCACGATTTTCGGAAACAAGTTTCCGAACACAAAATACGTGTTTTGATTTTCTGTACAAATTTTGTCTGAAATATTTCTCATTCTAAGAAGAATTCATCGAGACATTATGATAAATTTACATAGGTCTTCGTGTAAATTACCCGTTATTCTTGTCATACCGCAACAAACTGGAATCGGGCCACGATGGTTGGAAGTAGCTGTACCAGTATTATGTCCTGTAACGGAGGCTGCGGTTACAGTTTTTAGTACTCCTGATGATGGGTGCTGTGACACCCGAAACATGTAGAGTGACTTTGCAATAAATAAATATCTGCATGCTGTTGCATCTGGTTGGATTTTTATTAACACTGAATTAAGATGCACGGAACCATGAGCTTAAAATTTAACATTGAAACTGGAATGTTCTCGACAAATTCTCCAAAAAAATATGTCAATACCAAATTTAATGGAAATTAGTGTTGTGTGAGCCGATTTGTTCATGCGGACGGACGGACGGACATGACGAAACTTTTCGCGATTTTACGATCCCGCCCAAAAACAATTTATGACATTCCTTCGTATTACAACAGTTTGGTGCAGATATGGCGGTAACCTTTCATGCTGCCACAGGTAATAATAAATAGAACGAGACATTTTACTGGGTCGTACCAACTTCCCACTCTTTCGAAAGCCGTCAGATTTCTTGCACCACCCAAACACTGCGCCTTCCTGCCATAAAACTACATGTCATACCTCCACCTTTCCACCTGTTTCAACCACACTGCAGGCCCTAACCCGTGTTCGCGAAGTGATATCCAGAAAACTGTAAATTAAAGGTTAGTGTCTAGTGGGATATGACGTCGTACAGTCCGGTAGATACTTACCAACGTTTCAGGGGAACTTTACTGCCTTCGAGTTCAGGGTAGTTTTATGCCAGACTACACGGAATTACATGTTAATAAAAATCCAAGCAGATGCAACAGTATGCAGATATTTATTTACTGCAGAGTCACTCTACATGGTTCGGGTGTTCCCTCCAACGTGGCCAGCAGGCCACGTTGGAGGGAAGTAGCTGTACCAGTATTATGACCTGTGCCGTAGGTTGCTGTTACAGTTTTTAGTACTCCTGATGATGGGTGCTGTGACACCCGAAACATGTAGAGTGACTCTGCAGTAAATAAATGTCTGTATATTGTTGCATCTGGTTGGATTTTTATTAACACTGAATTACGATGCACGGAACCATGAGTTTAAAAACACGGAATTACATCTCAAACATCCCAGCAGACAATAGTCGTCGATGTCACCCCCCGTCATGTCCCCAGAAATCGCATGCTACCCAGTAAACGTGTTCATGTACCTCAGCACCATATCCTGAAGGCGCGCAGGCGACGTGGAGACATATTTGAAAGCCTTTAAATATTGGCATTAAAGATGAGTATTGTAATTAGTGTTGTGGCCGCTTTTAAACCTACAGGGCCACCCACAAGCTATTGTCTTTGGAGTTTAGGTGAGCCCCAGAACCGGCGTGAGCCTGATAACTACAAAACGCAACGCCCATATCGTGACTGGATACCCGGTGCGCTAGACCAGTGCTTTTCAACCGCAGGGCCGCGACTCGGTACCGGGCCCTGACATCAATTATACCGGGCCGCGAGAGGTTCTCCTGGAATTTGTCATTTTAGTTTTCTAAGCAATTTTCATGAATAAATGTTTTATAGTGGAAATATTCTGGGGAGAAAAATATTCGTGAATGTGTCGAAAAGCTCAGACCCAGATGTTGGCCTGAGGAAACTACAATATGCTACAAGATTTCATTAGTCCAGCGATTGATAACTAATTTAAATGTAATTTTATATTTGTCAACATGCCACAACGCATACATAAGTGTACTAATACTCCTTATGATTATATCATAATTAATTATTAACACTTATGTTAGTTTATTATATGAACTTAAAAAAATGGGAAGGTATTTACGAGTAAATTTGCTGGGACCGGGCCCTCGTCCTATGGAAAAAGAATTTACCGGGCCGCGGTCTCACAAAGGTTGAGAAACACTGCTCTAGACCTCTGTATTAAGCTGTCGTGTGTGATCCCATCATATATATTCTTTGTCAAGCAGCGATCACCTGTTCATTTAATAGCATACCAGAACACATCTTTTGATCTTTGGACTTATATTCACAGCATTTCCTAACTTCCTAGCCTGAAACGCTCACACTGCCGTGTGCGTGTTCATAAAGCAACTCGTACTTTTTCTCTGTATCAACGAAACGATTACACAGGCGCACACGGCTGTGTGCCGGCCTCTTAAACGTGTTGTTTCGTAATAACGGAGCAGAGCGTGCAGTTGTAAGGGAGATGAATCAGTGCGAAAGGGGAGGATAAGGCGAGTTTCAAATTCCGTGTATAGCGCCTTTATTTTTTAACCTTTAACTTTAAAAGCCTACCGGTAAGTTTACGTACCAAAAAGTTTAACATTCAAACATTCTACATGGTGATCACATGGGATTTGTGTGTTTTGTATGGATCTCGGAACAATCAGCAAATTTTTGCCTTACACAACATTAAAAGATTGAGTTTTTATAACCGAGGTGGAGAGTGTTTACTGCGCGGTACGCTCAGAGTCCTTATATATAACAAATACTCTTATTTTGACGTTTTGCTGACCGTGCATTGCAGTATATTTATCTCAGTATTTAACCAACTTGATGCACAAAACTTTTGTTTTGCAATAAGTTTCATTTCATGCCTCTACATGTTTCGAGCACATGTGCTCGAAACATGTAGAGGCATGAAATGAAACCTATTGTGAAAC
>Ga0131853_10017016_pt1 | contig 13257 bp, 6 predicted proteins | sample TergutLab28metaG_FD_92764 | JGI IMG/M metagenome (GOLD analysis project Ga0131853, IMG submission 92764) | Labiotermes labralis P1 segment gut microbial communities from Petit-Saut dam, French Guiana - Lab288 P1 (version 2) (version 2) | ecosystem: Host-associated > Arthropoda: Insects >...
ACAAGAACACACGACCAATGTGGTGATTCAATAGAAAAGTCGCAGGCTCCTGATGATGGATGTATTAATGTCCGAAACATGTTGAGCATAGAAGAAGTGAAATAAAACATAATAACTAGTGACGTCAGGTTGGTCTCTTATTCTTCAACTATCACAATGATGCACGGTCCAATATACATAAGGTAAGAAATGAATCGATCTGAAGCAATGTTTCCAGAAAAAATAACGTACTTCTGTGAGGACAGACCAGTGCTGTTGGTCATGTTTCATTACCTTCCCAAAAAGCTCATTTCGGTGTGTAATCTGTGAGACCTATCAAGGGATAATTTAAAATTCGCCTTCTTTTGTGCCTCTTAATTTTCTGCTTACCCAGATGCTGAATCCACATTTATTCCTGTAAAAAAGGACATGAAGTTTTATGTTGCAAGAGAATGCATTCGCATGTTGGCCTCCGTTTACTGTAGCCGACAAAGGAATTATTAAATCAGTTTCTGCGCTGCCTGCAGTCGTATTGCGCCTGGTTGTAACAAACTTTACAGTCGACGGTAGTCGTAAACTTCAAGCATTCGCCGGAGGAGTTAGAGCGAGTTTTGGTGGTAGTTAGAAGTGAGCATGAGAACAGGAGTGCGTCGCTACGACCCATTGACGTCTCTAGGGGCTCATGTTTAGTGAAGGGTGTTGTGATGACGGATTGTCTTATAACGTCCGTTATCGTGTCGTTTAAATGTTTCCCTAGATCCATTATGTGTTGTGCATTGCCTCTTGTAATTCGAAGAACGGTTGACATGGCTGTTGGAGGTAATCGATAACGCAGTGGCGTTTTTTTTTATTAATTGGGTTGGCGTAGTCCAAGCTGTGTAATTCTGTGGGAAGAGGGGATCGTTCCTGCAGTGCTAATTCCGGTAGCCAAACGGACTGTGTTCAGTTTTTCGAAGCCTGAGTTATGAACATGGGCTGCCGTTGTTTTACTGTATTTCTGTGGGGCGTTGAGAGGCTCTGCCATCATCATCCTATCACTTCAAGAGTCCTGTCGCTTCTCATCACAGTGACGTCAGCAACTAATATAGTACAGGACGCAATACTGGAACCTAGCTACAGCGTCACAAAGTTCCACAGTAATTCAGTTGCGATTTAATTACTTATCCGTTGTGTTACAAGTGAGAATGTTTACCATTCACAGATTTCGTTGTAGATGTGTTTCTGGTTTTCTGGAACGTATGTTGTTTATACAACAAAAAAATGCTCAAATTTGGAAGTGACATGACAGTGACGCAGCAGTCTGTCCCTGCATTAAAAAGAATTACCTCATGGTATTGTTAAGGTAAAGGTAAAGTGATCCCGTTACAGACCCGGTGTGGCCCAGAGGGTGGGTAGAGGTATAGCTCTACTCTTCCATGACCGCGGCACTTGAAGGGGGTGAGTGGTCAGCAGCACGTCCCGGCCGCACTTTACCCCCGGGAAAGACCCGGTACCCATTTTACAGGAGGGTACGTGGACCCCAGGGCCGGTCTGGACGGGCGGAAAATCTCGTGCCCACCGGGATTCGATCTCGGACCCGTAGTCATTCACTATACCGACTGAGCTACCCGGCCCACATCATTGGTATTGTTAAACTCCAGTAAAGTAAGAGTCTCCGGTTTTCCTAGAGTTCGCAAGAGACATTGGCAAGGCAATACTAGAACGATTGAGTAGCTTCAGCAGTTGATTACACACACGCCAGTTCTAACCGTTTCGCTGGATATAGAATATTCAGACACATCGTAGTTCATGTCCTGGCCTGAAGATGCGAATTTTGGTAAATTATTTTAGAGTTACAGTGTTGCCTGAGCGATCAGACGTGGCGTTGTGCATCATATTCAGGAGACACTGAGTTCGGCTGAAGTTGCATATGGTTTTCTTCAGGCCTGTAGGAAAATTCCGGTGAGGCCATAATTACACTACTCCCTTTTGTATCCTTTCGCATTAGTTTTTCACTAATTGTATCATTCGGCGCTACGTAATGTTGACGTTTGAGTGGAACAGCGTAAAAATGTAAGTGAAGACACTGGATATGCCCCACTTCTGCCGTTCACATCTCTTTCGGTCTGTGATTTACAGTCGTTTTACCTTACGACGCTTCATTACCCCCGCCATTACAATCCCCAGAATCCAGCTTCTAGTTTTGGGTGTCCAGAAACATAGATTGTCGTCCAAGAATCCTTTAAGCGTGCAATTACCTAATTCATCATCAACATTCAAGCTCTTACTAGACGTTATGCATTTGGGTAAACGCCGTTAAACAAACGAAGAGGCAGTCACTCACCTTTAAGCTGTGAAAGTGCGCTTAGACTTTTTTTTAATACATTTTAATTCGTCATCGGCATTCATTCTTTTATTAGACGTTATGCATTTGGGTAAACGTCTTTAAATAAACGAAGAGACAGTCACCGTTAAGTTGTGAAAGTGCACTTAAAATTTTGTTTATATCGTCCAAAGCAAACCTTTCGTTTGTAAATAAATAAATAAATAAATTTATTTATTTATATATAGGTAACAGCAACGCTGTGAAATAGATTGTCTTGTTCCACAAGCAGTGAAAGTTATTGGCCAAGTTAAACTTTCAGCAGCACACATTTCCACCCTCATTTCTCTGTGGAGAGTATTTCATAATAAACATCGCTTCCTTGTTATTGTACCGGTATATGTGTATACCAGCAGAAGAGGAACGTTAACTATCGGCCCCCTCCTAATATACTAACTGATGATGCATAATCGCCCTACCCCGGATAATACTGGCTTGTCGCTTTCTTTGAGTAATTGGTTATGCCACGTTTGCTCGTCTGTTTTGCGTATAACTCAGGTGTGTATTTGTTTTAAGAGTCGCCTGAAGTTAGGTAATAAACCACAAATCTCTGGCCTCCGTGTTGCAAGCCTGAGACTTCGGGCTGCAGTAGTTAGCCTAACGTGCTAATAGTCGTGTATTCATGACTCCATTCTCAGAAAATATTGAATATTGCACAGTGTCCTAAGAATTGTTCACACTGTGGCCAGTACACGACGAATTTTCGAAGTGTTATTAAATTTCAGTTACTGATGTTAATTTTCTTCTTCTTCGCCTCCAGTACAAAAATATTTGCGTTAAAGGTTTGTAACGAATTTAATACAGTGGTGCTGAAGAGAGAAGTGACAAATAGTAATAAAGTAATGAAATAATACGCCGTTCAAATGTGTATTACGGTAGAGTATGAAACCATGCATTTGGACGTGCTAATGGCGTATCAATTATAACAAAGCAGGCTACGGCCGAATGGGATTGAAAACACGAAGACTTGAAGATTGCAAATCCGTAGCCCAACTAATGTTGGAATCGCGGGATCGAATCCTACCTAGGTCACGCCTATTTCTGCGCATTTCTCGTAGCGGCCTCTCCCACCCACCCTACTGCAGATGATGAAACCTGTGACGTTGTTCCCAGAATTGAGCGAAACTGGGATTACCGTCTTGTGAGAGAACTGGCATTGAAGAATGGGCGGGTGGGCATCTTGCAAGGTAAGTAGCGTGCCCTGCTGGTGGTGAGAACACAAGTGTCGCACTAACCGGACCCAGGATCAATACTCGGTCAGTCCATTTGGACGATGCGACGATGGAAGTTCGGAGCGCATCTGTTAATCTTCAGGTTTGGTGCTTCAGGCACTTGCTGTGTTAGCCGTAATATCCGAGAGAGTATCGTGATAAGAGGTAGCTTAGAGCTGGCTCTTTGGAAGATCACAATATGGAGGTTTTCCGCCGTTCTTCGTTGTTCCTTTTACGCTGTGGATGGGTTCGTATTTTTGCTAAGTAAAAAACCTTCCGTTCTGTCCCCGTCCGTTATTGGTAACGAACGTCTGTCCCGTTGAGGACGGGGCTGGCGAACCTTTTCGATGGCTGGTGCCAACGTTGCCTCAGATAATTTATTTAATGGTTCGGAATACATGGCAGGATGATACACAGTCGTGTTTCATTGTCTGCGATGTGTGAAGTGGCTGTGTTGGACGAACTCTGCCAGCCGACATCTCAGTCGGATGCTGTGGTTCGCTTTTCCTGAAAAAGGGTATTTGCTGTTTAAGAGTAGGGTGCTACTGGTCACCCCTCCCCCGCCTCAGGGCTTTAGGTCTGTAGTGCCTTTCCCTAAGAAGATGTAAGTGCTTTTGGATGTCGAACTACTTAGAACTCTTCAGGATGGCGTTAAAGAATCTGCCTTAGAGCGCTGCTCTAGTGCAACACGATCACTTGTGGAGTAAACGTCATGTATCGAAACCTTGGATCTCCGCGCCGCCAAATCAGGAGATATCTGATACTGCAAGGAGTTTGGAGACAGCCTTGTTACATTATTTTACGTTTTGCGTTTCAATACTTCACTTGTATTTAAATTTGAATGATTTTTAGTCATACTGTACATCATTTGACTCTTTTTATAATGCTGGTGTGTATACGGTTACCATTGACTGATATGTCATACGCTGCTTGTTTCTTTATAGCTCCCTGATGATGGCCACACTAGGTGGCCGAAACATGTAGGAGCGCAAAATAAACTTTGTGCAGTAGCTGAAAATAAAACTGGTGTGTAGCACTGAGGAAAGTTTGGATTGGAATTTCTGGATGTGCCTGTAGTCGCAAAGATATGTCAAGTTTACCCTACTTAGAGTTGAAGAATCAGACCATAACAGTTGACATGGCGTCTTTAAACATCGCGCCTAGTATTAAGTCCTTAGGTTGGCCCCGTAAGTAGTGAATTGTGTGACATTTGGAACGATTGCTGTAGGAATCCTCGCTGTTTGCGGTTTTACGGTCTTCGTATTTAGGCATTTGACGCCGTCACCTTCTTCCGGCCAGAAATTTGGTAACCGTCAACAACAACCCATGGAGTGACAGAAACCATAATTCCCGCTAGCTGATAAAGGTAGGAATACAAGCAGAGTGGTATATGACGCCACTTTTATTTTCGGAGTAATCTTTCGCCTCTGTCATCCCAGAAGAGTGTCAAAAGTATTGTACATGATTTTTCTTTGTGGCCCAGCTTGGCCGTAAACCGCCTCATTTTTGAGGTACCTAGATCACACGCAACTAGACACACACACACACGCGCACAATACCCAGTTAGACTGCTCTGAACGAGTGATCAGCTCGACGCAAAGACCATTGCCTACACAACACACAATAACTGCAAGAGACGAACATCAGTGCCCTCAGCAGGATTCGAACCCACGTTTCCAGCAACCGAGCTGCTGAAGACTTTCGCCTTAGCCCGCACGGACACTGGGCTCGGCCTTTAATGTCGTGAAACAGCAGATTTTTAAATCCACAATAGTCATACTAGTTTGTAAACTCATTGTATTGACTGTAGGTAGTGAAAGTCTGGATTTCTGTACAAATGCAGTCAGCTTTTACTGAGTTGACAGATTCTTATTGACGGACTGCATTTCTGTTCCCTTTGCTACTGTGAGCGATCTACCAGACCCCCTCTGTTCATGATTTACCAGCTTCGTTACAGTCGGAGATGAAAGGATAGCCTCGGGTCGTGCTCCTCTGTAACCCCACCCCCACCCAAAGTCCTCTATAAATTGATTGGTCAATGGAGCCGCTCATTCCCCCTGCGATAGCTAGACTGTATTGGCGCTACAGTGACATACACCGAGTGACACTTCATTACACACACCCATGTCTTGCAGTTTCCATCAGCCTCCGCGTCGATAGAATGTTGAAACCAATTTGGGAAAGGTGTTAACTGTAACAGTATTTCAGCCTTAAGCTGCATTACTCCGTCCCTTATCTAACGTAGTAACATTACTCCGTCCTTTATCTAACGTAGTAATAGTTACCACAATGATTTAAACACTGTAATGGCCTCAGATGCGCACCTTATCATATCGGTCGCGTGTTGAGAGTCAAGTGTAGAGTTTATACCTTTTACAGGGAAAGGTATTATTTAATGCCCCATTTAAAGCCCAGTGGTAACTGGATATGTAAGGCCCATCGTCATCAGTAACATTATAAAACTCTTCAGCATGCCTTAAGAGTAGATTTATGGGTTGGGTTCGTTTCACAGAATGAACACTTTAAGTATCTCCCCAAGCAGTGTTGACTGACACAGCTTTGCAGTGATCAACTCGCCGATGCTTTAAACCAAACGTAGCTCATGAGAACATGAAGTTCTTGTTCATTGTTCTTGTTCTTTAAAGCCACCATGTTATGTTGTCACTGGAACTAATCACAACTGTAGGAGTACGTTGAATGGGAACAAGTGTGTTTTGAAAAGCGCGCCGTATCTTTTCTGTACGGAAACTGCGATCAGTTCGCTCGCATCCGACAGGCATCACAGAGCCGCACTCTACAGCCTGTAGCAACACAAAAAGTGCTGTGATCGTTGGGACGCTCGTCCTCCACGCTAGAAACTCGCTGTTTGCTGTATGAAGTGATCCATGATACTGTAGCAAACACGATAGTGAATTGTCTGTTCGGTTTAAAGTACTGAACTGTGCACAAAAAACAGTAGGCTGCTTTTTGTGCACATTTATCATCCGTATCCCGCCATTATTAAGGTCGCTTTCGGGCTGGTGTCGAGGCTTCGTAACGTGCTGTTATAGTTTGGTACGTGGTTTACCTGTATTGTCTTACGACGGTGGAGGCCTGACGATCGGCTGACACACCTGACAGAATGTTGTTGGAGTTCCATTCCAAGGCACGCTTCTCTTTTTTTTTTATATTAAAAATTGGATTTCTCTTTTCTGTTGTTTCTGGAGATTGGTCAGTTGTAAAGAAAAGAACTGTATTGTATTCAGTGGGTATGGAACGCTGCAGTCTTAGATGAAAGAGAAACTGAAAATCACAGTTTCATCGGGAGATTTTAATTCATTTGGAAACATTTATCGATCAGAAAGAGTGACGTCGGATCGTACTCACATTTCGTGGTTTCCCTATACTTTTCTATTTAAACCATGTTACCTTATCCTGCAATAATTCAACGCTACTTCGTTGCGGTCAGCAACTCTCACTCTCCTCACTGTCGCCTACAATCATTTCAGCAGTTGGTATTCGTAGTCGGTTGTTTATAATTGTTGACCATTTTCTTTAAACGATTAGTACATTGACGTAGTTGTCAGTCTTATATTCTTATCTTAAGCTGAGGACGAGAAGAAAATTTTCTGATAAATCTTTATATTGCGAATGAAAACTGGTTTGTTACGACGAATATTTACATCATCATTAGGACAAAGAATGCTTGTGTTTTTATTACGGGTAGTATTTCTTCTAATCATGATTCGACAGTGTTCAACTTTGTTGTTAACCCGTTTAAGATTGAATGCTGAATTATAATAGCCCGTTTAAAAATGTTGTTTATACCTCTCAGTAAACACTCCGTCTCGGTTCTTAACGCCAATAAGTCAGTGTCTTATGTTGCTGTGTACTTACTGACTGTTTAGTCCATACACACTGTATATACGTTATCATTTAAAGTCAAACTGTGCTAGCAGAACCTAAAGGTTCAGTCGCTGTTACTGAAGCTCCCCATCGGACCCGTTCCACCGTCCATCCTCACCACCAACATTCATCTTACCACCCATTTCCTGCTCGTGGTTTCAAGTTAGCGACCTTAAAAAGGTTTCCTCAGTCAAATTCCTTGAACAGCCCTTGTCTTCCGAATCGTAACATCTCCAACCCATCATAACGTTGCAGAATTGAATAGCCTCAGAGCACTATTGTACCTGTATAAGTCACCGGGTTGCTTGATTTTCAGTATCGTAGTTTTGTCGCTTCCCATACGCATCAGTAATATTGGTTCGGATGTGTACTGCATACTGTCTCTGAAAGAAACCTGACCGAGCAGTGAAACTTGGAGAAAATAAATTTGCTTTTTTCCTACGAATCCTTCTTTACCTACAATCAGGCAGAGACGTCAAACAGTTCCTCATTTTTAACCACATGACTTGTTTCCCAGGTGTGAACACAACACACACAATTTCTGTGTTGTCTTGCTGGAAGACATCCTGGCCAGAATTTAATTGCGTGTTTATAATTAATTTGCTAATGGATTATTCTATACTTATCCTCGCAAATTATGTGTACATTACACGGATGATTTGCCTTTCACGACTAACATTTGTCCGTTGTCTGGTGTCCCAGAAATACAAAAGCAGTAAACATAAAGTTTCGCAACCCGTGTCTGTTTCCGCCATCAGGTCAAGATGTAGGAACGTATCCGCTGAGTTGGATACGTTACACCGAGCTGCTCCCACTCTCAGAGATTGAATTTTTTTTATTGAGTGTTGTATGAAGGACGCGTTCGGAAACGAACTGTGTAATATACTGAGCTGATCACTCGTCCAGAGGAGTCCTACCGACTGTGGCGCGTCGCTTTGTGTGATCTAGAACCCTCATGAATGAGGAGGCCATAACCCGCTTTGGGCCGCGGCGTCAAAAGAAGAGTGTATACTGTCGTTAGAGATCTGAGGGATTGACTGTATTTACATAAGTACCCAGTCAAGGCTGAAATTTATTTAAAGAACATACGAGAGCTCGCTGATCACGGTGGCCGCGCAGTCAAAGGCGTGGGTCTGCGGCCGTTCGCTTGCTGAGATTGCGGGTTCGAATCCGCCCGGGGGGCATGGATGTCTGTTTATTGTGAGTGTCGTGTTTTGTCAGGTAGAGGTCTCTGCGACGGGCTGATCACTTGTCCAGAGGAGTCCTACCGAGTGTTGTTTGAGCGATAGAGGAACCTAATAGAGGTCTATCGAGCCATGAAAATATATATATATATATATTTTATATATATATATATATATACACACACACACACACACACACGACAGTTTACGTCCAAACTCACAGCAAACACAGAGTGTCTCCATTAGAAACAGGAGTAGAAAGTATCTGTGTGTATTGTGCGAACTACGAAACATAAGACGTGATTTAGGTGAAGTGTGGAGAGATTTAACTTTAAAACTTATAGAAAAATAATCACAGAACATTAAGCGGTTAATAAAGCGATTGGTAAGTTAATTGTTAATAAAATAAACGTTATAATTCGTAGACAGCCAAAGTCTTCATCCAGAAACCGCACGATCATGGCGCCGCCACGGTGGGATCATGGACCGAGGCTTAACAGTAAGTGTCTGTCCTTGGAAGAGACGTACCTGAAGCTGAATACTGTTTACACAGTAATGTGCTAGTTTGCTGGCACACAACAAGTTACTTTCGGAGGCAATCACAGTGTGCCTTCTTGTGCCAAGTGCTCTTAGCTCTAATCCTTTCCACTTCCCAAAATCTAGACTTGCCCGCTAATATTTGCACACCTCACTTCATTATCCAATTGCATCGCAGAGGGAGGACCGGATTAACAGCGAATCGTCATAATCATGATGATGGCAATAATAACAGGCCTCGGGGTCGGCCGCTTTTGCTGATGTTTTCATACGTTTTGTCTTTCTGTCCTACCTGTTTGAAATACAGAGCCTTAAAGCACTCTACGACTGCTCTCTCGCCCAGCTCGTGTGTAAGTGCCGTCATGCGATGCGGTATCATTACGCACTTCAAAACTCGCTGTTTAGGAAGCCAAGAACAAACAAATCTTTCGGGACCGTAAAGTGAATAACACTGACGGTGAACGCTTTTAATACTTGTGAATGATATGCATATTTATTCTGTAATGAGTCTGAATGTCCTGTTTCTTCTTTGAATGCAAATACGGCTTCGGTGTTTCCGTTCTCTCTCGTGTCTTGCTCCTACCGCTACGTTCTCACGCCTTGTGCTGATGGCAGTCGTCGGCTATTTACAGATCTTTATTGGTGTTATACTCGTAGCGACTCTTCTGGTTTCCATGACCTTTTCATCGTTCCCTCCTGACTCCCTCAGTTCAGATCCTGTTTTTACGTTCCATCCGTTGCGTCCCACAGACACCCACCTCCGGGTAAGGCTGATCATCTCGCGCCTGTCTGGAAGCCACTATCTGTCTGTACTGTATAAATTATGTAGGAGGATGAGCTGGGCGGTGCTTGTAGTATGCATTGGAACTAAGCAAAATGCACATTCAGGACTTTGGTAATCTTTAAAAGAAGATGTAATACGGAAGGCCTGGGTGCAGAGGGGAGAATATTATAATGGGCATGAAAATAAGTGGAATGAGGAGGATGTGCACTGGATTTCATCTGGCTAAGGAAAGGGACGACGGAAGGTGTCTAGTGAGCACGATAGTAGAACTTCGTGCTCGATAAAAGAAGGTAAATTCCTTAGCTGTCAGAACTATTATTATTATTATTATCATCATCGTCGTCGTCGTCGTCGTCGTCGTCGTCACCACCACCACCACCACTGCCACCGTTTCAAGAATCATTCTGCTCTGTAGAATCACTGAAAGATAAAATTGTTCCTGTGGACGCCGTAAAGGTAAATGGGGGAGTGGAAGTACTGCTCCACTAATTGTTCGCCTCGGCACCAGGTGGATGGTTGGCCTTACGCACCGGCCGATTTACCCCCGCGAAAGTGTCTTTAGTGCCCATTAAATAGGAAGTTGGGTGGGCCCCAGAACCACCGCAGAATTGCGCCAGTGACTGAAAAAAGTCGCATTGTGCAGTGTGAATGACACCAGGCTTAGTGGCTTATGCCTCATTTATCTGCCTTCTTAGGAAATCCCCGATTTGGCTTATGGGAAATTCTGAATGTAGTTAACAATTTTTGCGGTTTTGTGTTTAGGATTCTTGAAGAGTTGGTGCTATTCAGCTTCTTTATGTTTAAGGGGACCCGAAAGTTAGTTGTCGTATTCAAAAACGTGCGTTGTAATGCCCTGTCCTTAGCCATTACAGTATGGTTATTTTTATGGCGCTACAGCCCCTGGTGGGCGTAGCCCCCTTATTATCGAGGCTTCACTATCACACTCTATAGGACTCCTCTGGACGAGTGATCAGCCCGACGCAAAGACCACTCCTTACAAGTTACACCACTCATAAGAGACAACCCTGCCTCCGGCGGGATTCGAACCCGCCATGCCAGCAAGCGAGCGCCCGCAGACCCACGCCTTAGACCGCGCGGCTACCGTGATCGACGCAGCATGGTTTCGTCTGCCTTTAATTGTGAACTAGATAATGCCAATGCTCCACGCCGCGAAGGAAGCTGGTCCAGATAACATACTGGCTGTACCGTGTGTGGGAGTGGTTTGGGTTTCTGATAGATTGGGTTATTCTTCATTGCTGTTTGCCATGACGGTAGTATGACGGAACGTTCTTGGTACAGAGGCTTCATCTTACATAACGTGTCATCGTGCGCTGTGCAGTTACCTCACTTTCTGATAAGGTTTTACAACCATGTCATTCTGATTCTGGTGACGAAAGTTGTACCATTCACGTAAATGATAACAAGACTGAGTCATTTATTTATTAAGTCCACTCATCTACATTGGATACTTGGTATTTGCCACAAACCATACAAAATCTAAGCCTGATAACTAAACCTCGCCCGCCTGCGGGAGTTAGCCACAGACATTTTATCTGGGGAAGCGCATCTTATTTAGGCGCGTCCGCAAAGTTGCGAAAAGTGACTATTAGCTTTGTCATTCTGCCCGTCTGTCCGCTTGGAACAACGCGGCACCCACTGGCCGGATTTTCATTTAATTTGATATTTGAGTATTGTTCGAAGATCTGTCAAGAAAATTAAGTTTTCATTAAAATCGGACAAGAATGGCGGACACTTTACCTGAAGACCAGTATACATTTTCGACCACATCTCGCTAAATTCTTCTTAGATTGAGAAATGTTTCAGACACAGTTGTAGAGAAAATCAGAACACACTTGTTATGTTCATGGCTGTCACTTTTTTAAATCGTGCCGTTGTTGAGACAATGTTGAAACATGTTGTAAAGCCGGACAAGCCGCAGATGACGATATGGCGCTTGCACATTCTATGTTGGCTACCTAAGGCTACAATACACACTTAGAGTATGTAATACTTTTGCTTTTCCACTACAACAATGGTTGATGGAACGCGCGTAAAGGTTACGTTGTAGTACACTGTCTGTCGTGTTTTTCAGTAGTTTCGAGTCTACCGTTTTTACGAACTCGGTCAAATGCGTTTTTCAGTGTAGCGTTAGGCCTAGTGACGCGCCTTGTATCTATTAAAACTTTGATTGTCACACTTTTTGTCCACGACACAAAATTGTAAATCACAATGGTCTTTTGACCCCCTATATAGTACTAGCGTCCCATTTTGGCCTTGAGGTGTGCGTGAATGTTTTCAAAGTTAAGAATTCCCTATGGACTCTTGAGTTTCGGAGTCCTTATATTATACCTGTGTTCATGAGGCGTGTTCGGGCCGGGATAGTGTAGTCGGTTTAGCGACTGGCTACGGGCTGGACGGTCCGGGGATCGAATTCTAGTGGGGGCAAGATTTTCCGCACCTGTCCAGGCCGGCCGTGGGGCCCACCCAGCCTCCAGTCTGAGTGCGTGGTCAACGCCAAGCCCCGACCGCTTTACCCCCGGAAAAGAGACCCGGTACCCATTGTACAGGAGGCTGGGTGACCCCTGGACCAGTCTGGATGGGTGCAAAAAATCTCGCCCCACACCGAGAATCGACTCCGGGACCGTCCAGCCCGTTGCGAGTCGCTGTACGGACTACGCTATGCCGGCCCAATCCGATCGCTCATATCTGAAGGTCATGGGGGTTGAAGGGTGACTTGAACACTTACAACCATCGAAGTCTGAGATTTTGTAATGCGGTAATCTTTTACCTGATTAGGCACATTGCTGCCTCTACTCGTGTATGACTTGTCCCAGAAATGGTGAATCCTGTGTGTGTTTTGGCTCGGCGTAACTCTTGTTCGGGCGACTAATGCGTGTGATTCACCTACGTGCTAGACGAGGTCTTACCCCGTTATCGTCCGTGAGATATGATGATTCATTTTTCAGGATGCTCATGAACTGTGCCTCGCTGCGTCAGTTTATGGGTCACAGTTGGTGTTTAATCGAAACAGGTGGGCGGTTAAGTAGGTAAAGTACGTCTTCAGGCAACAGATCAATGGCCTGGAAACAGCCGAGCTGCGAATGTGCGTTAGTAAACAACGTTTTGCCCTTATCAATAAATGGTGCTGCAATTTAGGAGCAGTTTGGGAGCTTCCTTTCGATTCCAGCTGGCGTCAGTGGATTTTTCATTGACATAAAATCCTTCCGATCGCACTATGGCCCTGGGGTCGACTCAGCCTCTAACAGAAATGAGTACCAGGAGCATTTCCTGGGGGTAAAGGCGGCAGGTGCGTAA
>Ga0131853_10017017_pt1 | contig 13257 bp, 7 predicted proteins | sample TergutLab28metaG_FD_92764 | JGI IMG/M metagenome (GOLD analysis project Ga0131853, IMG submission 92764) | Labiotermes labralis P1 segment gut microbial communities from Petit-Saut dam, French Guiana - Lab288 P1 (version 2) (version 2) | ecosystem: Host-associated > Arthropoda: Insects >...
ATATATATATATATGTTATATGTATATATGTGTGTGTGTGTGAGAGAGAGAGTGAGAGAGAGAATTCGAAACTAAAAAAAAATGACTGTTTATTAGTTAGAGTTACTTAGTTGGTTAGTTAGTTTGTTTGTTTCTTTCTTTGTATGTTACTAAGTTCTGTTAGAACATCATACATCGTAAGGTGCCGGTAGCAAGTTCTAATGCAGCCACAATTTTTCGGTGACGCCAAGCCCAGAAAGTGTTAAAAGATTCGATGCTTGTACTTGAAAGAAGAAAGTCAGAAGGAAATAACAAAAGTAATAAACAAATAAATAAGGCAATTAAAAATAAACAAGTAACTGAATAGAGTGTTTGGAGTAGTTCAAGCGACTTCCTTTGACTTCACGTTCATCACTGATTTTCGTGCTGCTTCCTTAATGGGATTTACATTTTATGCCACTTACATTACGAAGAAATCACAAAATTTCTGCGTGCCACATTTTTTCCTACAGCTTTTGTGTGCATCCATACAATTTCTATTTTAACATTAACGAAACGTTTTAAAGATTATATCTTGTTTTGTAGGAAGCAAAGTCGTTTCAGATCTATAAAAGGGCTACTCAGTTCAACAGTGTAGGATTCTACCTCGTTTAAATACTACAGAAAACCCAACCGGTTCAATTCTACACAAAATTCACTCGGTTCAATACTGAAAGAATCTGACTCGTTTAAACACTACGGAAAACCCAACCGGTTCAGTTCTACACAAAATTCACTCGGTTCAATACTGAAAGAATCTGACTCGTTTAAATTCTACAGAAAACCCAACCGGTTCAATTCTACACAAAATTCACTCGGTTCAATACTGAAAGAATCAGACTCGTTTAAATACTACGGAAAACCTAACCGGTTCAATTCTACACAAAATTCACTCGGTTCAATACTGAAAGAATCTGACTCGTTTAAATTCTACAGAAAACCCAACCGGTTCAATTCTATACAAAGCTCACTCGGTTCAATACTGAAAGAATCTAATGCGTTTAAATTCTACAAAAAACCCAACCGGTTCAATTCTACAAAAAGGCCACTCGGTTCCATACTGAAGGAATCTGACTAGTTTAAATTCTACAGAAAACATAACCGGTTAAATTCTACACAAAGCCCACTCGGTTCAATAAGGAAAGAATCTGACTCGATTAAATTCTACAGAAAACCCAACCGGTTCAGTTCTACACAAAGCCCACTCGATTCAGTACTTCAGATAGCTGACCAGTTGTGTAGTGAGCTTTGTCTTGTTGGCGCGTTCCTTACTGATGTGTCAGCGTGATTTATGCGTAGTCATTTATTCCAGGGATCATTAAATGGGTCTGGGTGATTTAGTATCTCATAGCTTAAGACGGCAGTGCTGCCAGCGGATAAATGTTAGTTAAATCATCAAACTTGATCTTTACTTCAATGTGGGATGCAAGGATATTGGATAGGACCTATTCGCCAATAGGCCTCTCTCGGTTAGGACACCCTTGGTTAAGCTGCTGCTAGTACTGCACACTTTTATGTCTCACATCAACACAGTCACAAAGGTCTGCTCCCATTAACATCTGTTTAATATTCACAACTAGCCCAATTAGCATGAGGATAATTGTAACAAGCAACTGATTAACAATTAATGAAACATTAACAAACATGTGTTCCACGTGGCAATTTACACATCTGGTTAGTGAATGAAACTGATGGTTGGTCCTTATATCGCGTTTAATATTCGCCGTACTATTAGATTTGATCTAATTTACCTGAGTGCCGGTTCTCTAGTTCCACTGTCTCTTCCAAAAACTTTGTCACGACTTCCAATATATCAAAGTATTTCTTACTTCTCTTCTCCTCCAATTAAAAAATTGAATTAACATAATTTTTTTCTTCTTATTCTACCCTGCCTCTTTTACTAAGCATCATCTGCTGTTTCCCCTTCCCAATTGTTCGCTGTTTACTCCATCTTTTAAGATCCTAAAGTACATCTCTTATTTTTTCATTTTCAAATTTCACTCCAAAATCTTTAATTCCTTTCTTAGCGTCACCAATCTCTCAATTACGTACCTCAGTTAACTTCTGAACTATTTTACTCCCCCTCCTAAATATCATTGTTTCAATAACTGAACAATCTTGTCCTGCTCCGCTGGACTGTCCGGATTTACCTCCACACCTATCACTACCATCACCATCAATACTATTCTCATAAACCAGCTGAACACTATCAACCTCACCGCTCTCCAGTATTCGCTGTTATCGCTGTGCCTATTCTGGCCCGTTAGATTTTAATGTTGACAACGATTTTGAAATTCTGCGGAAACACGTCTGCTCTCCTTTTTTCCTTAGACTCAACACCCGGTTAAATAATTGGTATTAGAAATAATTCGGCTATAAATGCAAAACTGTTCCTCTCCAAGGCATGAAGGTATATGGGACACTGCAGGCATACATCTACGCATTCTTGACCTTGAACTGGATATAGGTGAACCTAACCTAATCCGGCTAATTTGGCTTAAACTGAGTATGTCGTTGCCTTCTTTCTCCTGTAGTGTGAAAGCTGCGATTGTTCCTTCAAATAAGTTGCGATAGATTCCTGTTAACATTTCATAACAAGCTTCCTGTTAACATATTATTATCTTCCACATAACCTAATAAATTAAATCAGTGTCGTTAAATAATTGAAGAAAATTCTGAAGAACACCGGAGACTTCACCAAAACAAGTCGTACAGCACTACTGATGTCGATACTCCTCCTCCTTCTCCTACCACCACCACCACCACTACTACTGCTGCTGCTGCTGCTGCTATCACACTGCTACCATCACCACTACTGCTACCGCTACTAACAGCAGACCTAGTGATCAACAGTCCTCATAAAGAGTATTAGAGTATTAATAATTCAAATACCAGTGTCATTAATACAGTCCATATGCTGTGCAATAGGCTGAAAATATAGTATATAATCCAACAAACTGCACAGTTAGTAATAAATAATCATCTGTCTTTCCTGATGTCCCTCCTGCAAGTTGCGACTTCTAGTTAAGACCATAATCAGGGAGGCTGTATACAAAGGAATACAAATACAGTAAATTACGTCGATGTGGATTTGTAGAATTTCAATGTAATCCTATCAATTAAAATTGCCAAACATTTGTAAAAATTTTGTGTTTTTAACAATACTTTAACTTTCATTGCCAACAAACCTCTATATCATTTATTGTCATTTTTAATGGAAGGGTGTTGTCCCGCTATTGTCGCTTGATGTTGATGCCATGGTGGACAACTCCATACCTGCGTGATTTCTATATCTGTAGGAGGGATATTATGAATGACAAATGTTTATTTGCATTAGTTTGACAAATGTTTATTTGCATTAGTTTTCTATTTCTTGTATTAAACACCGTAAACCCGGTTTCCTTGCCAAAATAATTTTATCTTTATTACGTAATGTACAGTACGAATTCAGACCTGTGCTTTGCTACACTGCATGAAACTGACATAAACCGGCTCGGAGAGAAGGAAAGAAAAGAAACAAATTAGAAGGCCAGTTTCATATGCACAGGCTAAAAAAGTTCCGCCATGCATGACTTGAAATACAGCAGAGTTTATCAGCCACTATCACTAACTCGTCAATAAAGACAGAGCAGGATCTGACTATATCAGCTTATCGTGTCGGTAATTGTCGTCTCCAATTACCGTTGTGTCTATAGTATCTCCCTTGGAGATTCACTTCGTGACAGATTCGCTTCAATTGCAGCGGATGGTACAGCCGTAATGAATAACTCTACCTACAACAGAAATACCAAACTGTTGATGTGACAAAATGAACCACGGTAAACTTCGCGAAAATTATACATTATAATTTTGGGGGGAAAGAACACAAAGTCACAGCTGTGTTTTATAGCCTTAAATTGTGTATTTATTAAATACAGCCAGGATAGCGTAGTTGGAACACACACTACGCTACGTGCTGGAAGAGTGGTTCGAGTCACGGAAGGGGTACGATTTTTCTTTCCTACACGTCTCCCAAACCCCCTGCGCGGCTCAGAGAGACCCCTGTTCATCGTGTCAGTATTGATAGTAAGTCCCACGTAATGTGTAGAAGGTTGCGCAGTTAAAGTTGCACGCACTGTATATCTTGGCGCTGCACGGAGGTAATTAACTTCACGCTCTGGTGGAAGGACCCGAGGCAAACTGTTCAACAGCGAAACTTATTAGGTTGGCTATTCCATAGATTGGATAACTGTAAATAGCGCATGTGGGAAAGGCATATATAGCGAATGCGGTCGTGATCTATATTCAGGGCTCAGTTCGCCGTCAGAGAGAGCTCAACACACTATATCCTACGTCCCCACAAAAGAAACTGTGCCTACCAAATACTACTGCAATTGCTCGCACCTACATGCTGAAATTCACATAATAGAATGAGGCAAAGTGGCCAGATTGTTTCAACTAATGCTGCAGCAAACTATCGGCAGCTTTTCCAGAAATGTTCACAAATGGCTGGACACGTCAGACGCAGAGAAGCGTATCGACAAAAGCACATATCTGTTGAATGGTATGTGTGGGTGTTTGCCTTTAGTATATTTCAGACAGAAATAACATACAGTTCTCTCTGCCATAAAACTACTTTCATTCGTTTAGTATGTTCCAGCGACCCTAAAAATAATAAACGTTGTACCTAATCTGACTCCCTCAAAAAATGAACGGTCCTATGGCTCAACGGTCCATTGTATCAGTTCACGGAAATTTAAGAAAAAAAGGAAAAGAAAAGAAACAAACACGTAAAGATTCTTGGCTACTATTATCCTTTCCTGTGGCATTGCCGGATTAAGATTGGAACAAAAATTAATGGTTTAATCCTCGGAGTTTAATTACAAAATTCACTGTAATAAACTTTAAATTGTCTGCTTAATGGCAAATTCATCACCTGCTGTAACATTCTGTCACATGAAATGCATGTTTGTTCCGTACGTGATCGCACCCACAAAATCTATTATTTCCATGAACAACAGCAACCGAATTATATGTGTAATGAACACCGATTCTACATTCAGTTCGTCTGGTGATTAACGCTGTGGTTTTCGGTGGGTAGTTTGCGACATTTCGAAAGATTGTAGTAGCTTCCTTTTGGAGATAAGCAAAAATAATCATTCTTCTTGATCATGAAGGGAAAGGCAGTAGAATCCTTCGGTACATCGGCGGATATTCCTCCCACAACACACAGTCACATCCCCAAGATAAGACCTTCAGCAACATTGTTTTGATAACAACAAATGTCACTACACTTGCCTGTGTTCTTTGCAAAGTCGAATATACAGTTTTGTACAGATATAACTGAGTTGCATATCTGTTGGCAAAGGGCTAAAACCAATTACATGAGGGGATGGAAGAGTCACTGCAGAAAGGAACAGATGAAGAGGCGTGTAGGCAGAATGAGTGAAGAGGTTGGTGCAGGCATCAGGATAGGTTACTTATTTCATGAAGGCAAGAAGAAGAAGAAGAAGAAGAAGAAGAAGAAGAAGAAGAAGAAAGAAGGTGGAAATGTGCATTCTTTAAAATGTTATTAATAAGTTACATAAATATTTTTACTTCATGTTTTTTTACGGGCTTGAGTAATTATTTTTGTTTGTTGTCAAAAGCTCTTATATTACTAACACCAATCCTAACGAAAAACAGAGCATACCGTTTAATACGGTGTTCTACTAACCCAGCAAAACCTACAAATTAATCTGCACTAGATATGCTGACTCAATTAGTACTTCATGCTTCCATTAGGAACCACAGTCGGTTACTAATGAAGAGGGTAGTAACTGTTGCTTATTTTAAGAATCATACGGAACGGATAAATATAATGTTTGGTAAGAATCCGGCATTTATAATGTTAAACTTATCGGTGTGTGTAAAAACAACCAAGTTTTAAAGGGTTACGTTAAGAAAAGATTAAAATATGCCACTGTATGTAAATGTAACTGTGACACATGACAAAGTTCCATACGAATAATCAGATGAGCATTCGCCAACATCTGCATGAATGCGTCTGCCGTAATATGGAAGGTCAGACCAGCAAGGGTATTTAAATATTCACCACGTTCAGCGTCAAGTGTCCGGTTCATGCTCTAAAGCAGGCTACGAATTATATTGGGCTCTCAGTGAAATATTTACAATACTCCGAAACAAAACAAAAAAAAAACTAGAATTTTCAAAAGATTACTCATTCTCGCAAAAATAAATTCTTCTGTAATATTCGAGACTTTTGTGGTTGTGACTGTGCAGATTACGGTCTTGTACCATTTGCTATACGCCGCTTTAAAATTGGTCTAACATTTCAGAATCTCAAAAGAGTATTGCTAGCGTCTCTAGCATTCTAGTCTTTGGCATACGACATTATGTAGATGACAACAAAGCGAAGGAGCATTCTGAAACTACTTTCAGGGTGATCCAACTCTTCTTAACTTCGCTAAAGATGGCACCAGTAATCTCCTCCGAAAGCAAGCATCACATTTCACAGGACCGGAATATTCATCAGCACAGCTGGGAGGCTTTCCAATCTCGTCCAGCACCTTCTTCACGCATTCTCCGCCATCACCATCACACGGCCGACAATCACCGTTCCTATGCTTGCAACAAGCGTAATTTCGATACTGAGCAACCCTCTCAGTCCCTGGGGTTCAATGGAATTATGGTGCACATTAATAACAAGCATGCAGAATTAAACGTCATGGTCGCTGGCCGTGGTATAGAAACCACAGACAGCGGTCTGCCCAACCCGCACAGACAGTTAAACTCTTGCTTCAGATCACACTTTAGGTCACTAGAAACTCGTTCCAGAGAGATATTCACCGTATGTTGTGTAATGGAGTTTCTCTCGTCTACAACGCGTGTTCAGGAGAATTTCACAAAGCACGTTATTTTGGCTTTCTCGTCTGTCCTTACAATGGCATTCCACGTGTCTCGAGACTAACACTGTACTTATTTACCGTAGCTTATCTTTGCTGCCTGGATAAAGTTTATAGCAGCATTCTTATTTTGAGCACTCCTGACTGCTATAGACAAGTAGCACTGACTTCTTTGTTTGCGTCATTATCAGAAGGTTGTGGCTCATGTTCTGAGGTAGATCGTCCCAAATGGTTGTATGTTTTGTACGCTTCTATTTAATTTTGTAAATTATGTATTCTTATTGTTATATTTATATGTTCTTAATGTTATATATGTTCCGTGCTAGTTTTTTTGTTTCATTTTGTTGTTCTGTGTATTGTTTGTGTGTAATTGTGTACTGTACTACTGCCACCGTGTGTCAACCCAATCGCAGTTAACAAATATATCACATCATTCCGTATCATATCAAATTAAAAGTGTTCATTAAATCCAACAAGTTATGGTTGTGTCGTGCACAACTGTAAATTAACTCTATATATAATGTGGTTGTTAAGACTTTGTCTCTCACCACACAGTTTGCAACTTACTAAACAGTGATGTCGGCCGTTTGGAACAGCTATGTAGCGTCTAATTTTAGTAAAACCGGTGAATAACTGGAACAGATGCGAAAGATGACTGTCGCATCTTAAACTGAAGTGCTATATCGACATCTGCCCAGAGGAACTGCGTAACACAATGACAGACATCAGGATAAGCAGTCTCCAGGCCGCAATAAACGTCGTTGAAAACAGAATTCTGAGCAGAATATATAGATTTAAGAGGGCAAAAGTAACAGGTGTCTGTAGAAAATTGCGCAAGAAAAGCATCATATTTTGTACCCTTAAATGTTGTAGGGTCAGCAACTCGAGGCGGATCAGAGGGACGGAGAAGAAAGGATGCATAGGAGACGTGAGAAATGCGGAAATCGGGAAGGAAAAGGAAAAATTGAGAGACCTAAATTCAGATGGTAGAATAATACTAAAATAGATCTGAACTATGTTGTGTGTGAGATATAAACATGAATCACTGTTTCATTGTTGGGCAAAAAGAAGTGAATACTATTCGATTAAACTGAAATAACATAAAATGTGTACACACTGCGGGGCAGTTTTGCAATAAATCTGTAGCACAGAATGTAGGTCTGCAGGGACAGATGTTTCTGCTGAGAAGTATGGCTGACATATGTGCGCGCGAAAGCGATATTTCGAAATAATCTCCACTGACCTAAGTTCATGATAAAGCCTAACAATATGACTACAGCAGAGGAAATGATAACCATTAATGCTGAAATCCAAATCACAGTTTAATTCAGTCCGCACCATCACACCTACCGATTTCATTTCCATATTAATACTATCCTTCCGACTGTGCGTAAGCTTCGCAGGTCACTCCTCCCTTGCGGGTTTTACAAATACAATACACTGAGAATTCTAACCTCTCCCGTGCCTCATGCACCTCACCTAGTTTGATTGGATTATTATTCAACTGCTTTAAGTTTTCTCAAGACAGAATTGAAAAATGGATTCAGACCTCTCCAGTGTTGCTGTTTTAATACGACTTATGCCTATTCTGCTTTGCGCCCTACGCTCTCCAGTACCCACCCTTCCAAGAGTTTCTTGTGTGAGCTGCATATATTCGAGGTTTTTCTGTCTCTCTCTCCAACCTCTACGGGAGATGAAAACATGAACATTATCGTTGAAATATGAAAGCAGTCTCTACTAATGTAGAGACAGTGTCTAAACAGCGATTTGATATTTTTGACTAATATTACGATTTCAGCCTGGATTCACTTGCTGAGCCTTCCCATCAACTTAATGAAATAGAGCCAACGATAAAACCCCTATATATCACATGATTCTTCATGCCCTTAACGGCCACAGAAGACAGTTTTAGTACAAGAGAACACAAGATACCTGATGGAGTTCTTTACATATCCGAAAAGGTGTACACAAAAATATTTATGGCCACGGATGAGTTCCTTCCTCCATGTACTAACATAAACACGTGACACGCTATTTCCTATTGTTTTCGTCACACAGTCATGTCAAAGTACACACCGTGTAGCCTAGCGCAGTGGTTACCAACCTACGGGCCATGGGCCCTACGGAGGGTGTAGATTTATATTAGATGCCCAAATATTTATCGTAATTTCACACAAAGTCTTCTTCCTCCAGCCAGCCCTTGGCTTCTTCTGTTCCACCCTTTATTACTATTGTGCCATATAAGATGTGAATTGATTTACAACTGATCTCAGAAAATACTGTTTGTATGTACAACTATTTCTCACTTAACTAACGCAGCCTAAAAATAGAACTACTTATTATTAGGATGGGGGAGACGAAATTGTTTAGTTTAAGAAGGTGATCTCATGCTCGGTAGGGACTGATGTTGGAAACCGCCGACGTAAAGAAATAAATGAGTTAATGTAGCAGGATTTGTGAGCAAGTTGAGTTCTTCAGTTCAATGCATGCCTCTGATAATTATAGGATCTTCCTTTAGAACACGACGCTGTTACAACTATACAACCTACTTGTATTAAGGGCAATCCAGTGGCCACAATTGAAACAGCCTACGACCTCTCAGCATACATTAGGGCAATGAATGCAATGCAAGAATGCAAGGCCGAAGCGTAGGTGGGAGTATAATGTTGAGTTAGGTAGGTTTCACCCTTTTTATAGGCCACGAAGACCCTTGGGGTGAGAAGAGGTATAGCTCTACTCTTTCTAGGACCTCGGCACTATATGGGGTGGAGTAGTCAGCCCCACGCCCCGGCCGCTTCCACCCCCGGGAAAGATTCGGTACCTATTGTACAGGAGGCTTGGTGGGCCCCAGGGCCGGTCTGGACGGGCGGAAAATCTCGTCCCCACCGGGATTCGATCTCGGACCGTCTAGCCCGTAGTCAGTCGCTATACCGACTGAGCTACTCAGCCATAATATTGAGTTAATCTTATGGAAATACGATGGGATGGCGTGAACTGAACTCATCTCGATCAGGGTAGGTTCGAAGCCCGCAAGAGCCTGTTCACTTCTTGGGATCGGCCAGTCTTCCACACAGACGAGCACACTAGATCAGCTAAAGTTGGTGCATCGTCCCGTTTGTTTCCTGTGAACAGACTATATTAAGAAAAGCTCCTGTCCAAGAATTGGCACAGTGCTGGCACTGAAAGCAAGCAAGTGTACGGACATACTGTAAGCATTTCATACCCTGCTAACCTCCAAGCAACATTCGTGTAGTGTGTCCGCACCCTAAAAAAAAAAGCCATACCATCTGGAACTAGCACGAATACTCCCCCCTACAAGCACTTAACACTCGTTCGTGGTGTTCGAAAACAGGATGCAGATAAAAATGTTTGAATAAAAGATGGAATAAAATCGGGATGGATAAAATTAGGCAATTATGAATTTCATTACGTGTGTTTTTCACCATATTATTGACATGATCAAATAATACAGAAAAAGGTGGGGGCTGGGAAAGTGAAAATTTTTTTCTGTATTTTAAGCAGTACCCCAGGAAGATGTACTGGGGAGTGGAGTAGTACTCCAAGCGTTCTTAACCTGTGCAGTTGATGAAAGCTTGTGGTCATTTTCACGCTCAGGCCGCTGTGTCTGCATGGACAGCAGACTAGGTGAATCTCAGAGGTCACCTGGACGACAAGACGTAGTGAAATCTCCGATCATCTAGTCAATAATTTTACAGACTGAGCAACCACAGTTCATAAGATATAGTTGCGTACAGGCCGAAGAAGACCAGAGTAGACCACTCCAAACAACTCTGTTTATTGAAAAGTTTCCATATTATGTTCTCCAGATATATTATACTTTGTTAAATTGTAGTACCGAAACCCTTAAAATGCCCGACAGCCGCAAATACTTTCCTCGAGGGCTGCATGCTGCTCCTTTTGGCGTTCTTCCATTTATATGATAAGGCAATACGATCAATTTCATTGTCAACACCGTCACCGTCTAACCGTTTCAATTAGCGTGCTCGAGTACACGACCACGCTGGCTCCAACGCAGCACCAGCCTGGTCTGTATTGGCACATTTTGATTGGAATTTACTGCAGTTTCTGTCCTGTTTGTGCGAGTGGTCTGGTCTAGTCTGCTTCGGTGTGTCCATGTCCTAAAAACCAACACAGCCAACCTTTAGAGCAGGTAACAAGATTATTACCTCTTCTATGTTAGTTAGGACATCTCCACTCTCTGTTCTTTAGACGAGTCTAAGATAGCCGGGTACATTAAGTATCCCGCCATCCTGGAGAAAACACGCCCATATATTACATGCAATCTCTTGCTATTCACTGAGATGCAAATTTCGATCTAAATCACATTATTTCGTCTGATGTCCTGATTACGTGACACAGTCCATCATCTTCTTTACTTAGAAATGAAACAAGACCGCACTATCGACTCTAAGTAAATATTACGGGAGGCACAGTGGTTGTAACAATGAAAACTAAAATCGTCTGAAGTATGACGGACTTGTCGATCGGTGACTATTTACCAACCGACACGACGTCACATCCAAGGAGACTTAAATCATCATCAACTCCACTGTGAGGAATTAAAATCTCGCAGTTCCAGCAACGTTGGAAGGGCGTTAATTCTGAGTTCGGTTAAAGCAGGTTTGAAGTTCACTACATGCATTCAAACAAGCGTCTGTTTGCGAAAGACAGAAGACAGGCCAAGTATGGGGTGTAAATCTTGACGACACGAGCAATTCAGATACAAACTTTCAGCCAAGTAAGAGACACATCACGTCACACGTTGTGTATCAACATAAGCCTTCCCCTTATTTTCCTGTAGAATACAGATGCACCTAATAAATAAATGATTAATTTTGAATCACTGGTCTCCATTAATGTAAGGCAAATATAATTTTGGTTTACAGTGGTCAAATATAGCCTATAACCCCAACAATGAATCAAATGAAATTTTATCAATGGTGTCAGAAATGGATTGCAGCGCAGCATATTGTCACCTTCAAGAAAAGAAGATCTCTACAGATACTTCACAATAACTTCAAAAAAGATTTCTATGGGTTTGTATGGAGCACTTTTAGATGAGAAGACTCTTTAGGGAAATGCAAGGAAGAAGAGTATATGGGCACAATTTTGTTGTGTGCGTCTACATAAAATTAACGACAAGGTTGAAGCTGAGTAAAAAACTGCAAATAATGTACTTTCAGAAGCATGTATTGTAATCAGAAGTGAGGCCAGACTCCGCCATTTGTGTGCAGCTTTATTATTCTTTGCGTCTTTAGTGTTACTCCCAAATAGTTCAAGAAAGAATGTTGTGTTTACTACGACAAAATTTGGTGGCACAAGATGAGACAAACTCACTGGAATTTCAGTCAAATTTTTAAAATGTCCAAAGCATTTTAAAAAAACTACATACATTTCGTAGTCCATAGTTTAAGTTCACTTTTGGTCCAAAGAAAGCTCTCTAAACAGTATCGATTTTCATGAGCATGTCGCAGATACCAATGAAATAGGCAGTGAGTTGATTTATTTATACCGTTAAGGTTTACTTAATGACGCTGTTACTAACTAGCATACTTTGTAAACCGTAAGCATTCAACCGTATATTAGGGGGAGTTATTGAATAATAAATAGGGAAGAACATGGAAGGAAACAATCGTGACCTAATATAAGGCACTACCCGGCAATTTGTTTGCAACGTCAAGTGAAGAGCAATAGAGAAAAGGGATTACACCTCACTCAGCCTACTTAAATATGCGACTATTAGCTTCGCCATTTGCCTATTCGTGTGTCTCTCCACGCGCAAGAAATGTAAACCCGTGACACGGGAAATGATAGCATTTGCTACGGGGACAGTGTACTAAATTGTCGACATATTCCAAGTTTGATTTACTTGACAACTTAAATGCCTTTCTGATGGCACCCCTAGCTTAACGTGCTAACATCTGTCAAGGAAGGATGTGTCTAAAAGTTCGTGTAAGAAAATTAAACACATTTTATGACCATCGCGTCTTCTAACGAAATCATTAACACCACGATGGTATCAATATATTAGTATTACGTTTATACTTAATTTCTTAAGGTATGGTTTCTTAGAGCTATACAGAAATTTTGATTTGATTCAGTGAGTATTCTGAAACAAAACCAAAGTAAATTCAACTTTCTGTAAACAGCCAGAGCGATTTCAGAAACTGATTACTGTATATTACCTTTGAAAATGAAGTTTATATGCATAACTTACTTACTTACTCCATGGTGCAGAGTCCTTCTTGAGAAGCCAACTGGTTTGCAGCTAGTCAAGAAATTCCCCGCATTTCACGGAACCCGAAAGTTCATTACCGCACTCACAAGCGTCCGC
>Ga0131853_10017018_pt1 | contig 13257 bp, 9 predicted proteins | sample TergutLab28metaG_FD_92764 | JGI IMG/M metagenome (GOLD analysis project Ga0131853, IMG submission 92764) | Labiotermes labralis P1 segment gut microbial communities from Petit-Saut dam, French Guiana - Lab288 P1 (version 2) (version 2) | ecosystem: Host-associated > Arthropoda: Insects >...
AAGTTTCTTACAATTGAACATGTGCCAAGAATTACAGATTTTTGCAGTTGTATATATGTATTGGGGTGCAAGTTAAGTCTTGTTAGACTTTGTGATAGTGACTTTGGAATTACTCCCGTAGATGATATTCTATCGGGATCACTAGCGCTGTCTTTTGCTTCCACATAGCACATATTTCATTCGCCAGTTCTTGGTACTTGTTTTGTTTGTCGGTTATTGTTTTGGTGAGATTATGTGTATTTGGGACAGCTATGTCTGTCAAAAAGGTGTTCTTTGTTTTCTTGTTCATAAAAGTTATGTCAGGCCGATTAAAAGGTACTGTTTTGTCCGTAAGTATGTTGCGATTCCAGTACAGCTTGAAATTTTGATTCTCCAGTACATTAGCTTGTGTGTTCTTATAATATGGACTTTTATCGTCAATCAATTCGGCTGCTTCTGTCAGTTTCTGATGGATAATTTTGGCTAGTCCATCATGTCTCTTTACATACTCGGTAGGTGCTAGTTGCTCACATGCTGCAGTAATGCAGTTTATTATTACTATTATTATATTTTTTATTTTTATTATACAGCACGCTAAGTTACACGGAAGCTATAAAATCATAATTTGTATTTTATAGAGAAATCCAGCCTGTGCACTGTCACGATTGAGAAGGAAATGTCTTCAGTCTTTTGTTTCCAGCTGATATGCAGTTGGTCGTGTGTCCGTCCATTGCCCCAAGGTGTTCTGCAGCAGTCGGCGAAAAATAATGACAGCATCACTTCAATTCTCATTTCATTTATTGTCTTTGTGTTCTTCCTTCTCCTATTTCTTCCCCCTTCCCCGCTAATTTGTTTTCTTTTATTTCTATCCAGCTCAGCTCTCTACCTGCCTTGTCTCCATATCCAGTGTGGGTGTTCTCAAACGCCAAGATTCACCCCAGAGCACAATATAACGATTTAAAGAAAATCTCTCTAAGTTTGCCGTTCTTCAGTTACAAGTCGGCGTCATATATGAAAATCTATTTTAAGGAAGAGTGATATATTGCTGCTGCTGAAGACGGTCGAAAAAGTATATTACGCTTTGCCGTGCTGTCTAAGGCGTGGGACTGCAGCCCTTTTATTGTTGGGAGCATAGGTTCGAATCCGCTGAGGGCACGGATGTTTGTCTCTTTTGTTTCTTGTTGCGTGCTGTGTAGGTAGCGACATATGTACAGCTGATCACTCGTTCAGAGAGTCCTTCCGGATATAAGTGCGTGCGTTTGTGTCTAATAGACCCTAACAGTGGAGTGACCTAGACCTGATTTTGGCTGTTGTGCCACAGAAAAAAATGGCATACGTCGTATTTCATTGCTGTCTTTGATTTCCGGCGACTTAATTCGCAGATTTGTATGTGTGCCTTATTCTAAATAAAAGGGCTTATAACTAATTTTGGTCTGTGAGAGAATGTCGTCATTCTCCTACGAACTAACTCTACCTACCTAATTATTAACCTACCTACCTGTCTAAATAAATAAACTGATGCAAGTTTTGTCATTCTAAAGACAGAAGCCATGAAGTTTACTGTTTGCAGGGGCAAGCTAAAAGGTGACAACATTAAAATGTGTCGATAGATAAGGATCTTATTACAAGTATCAGGAGGGTTATAACTTAGCTAATGAACTAGTTGTACACGATCGCCCATGTACATCATATGTAGATTAAAATTTTTCAGGGATACGGGTGGGATTCATCGGATTGGATAGTGTCGTCACATTTTTCTCATTTATTTGCTTATTTATTTATTTATTTGCATCTGAGGTGCGAAGTCTGCTCTTGTTTAGTTAATCAAATATAAATCGAATTCTAAGAAAAAATTTCCAACCATCAGATTATTCCAGAACTAGTTACCTGTTGTTTCAGGTGACCCTACTATACACCACCTCACTCTGCACCACCACACTATGCACCACCGCACTATGCACCACCACACTATGCACCACCTCACCAAGCACACTATGCACCACCTCACTATACACCACCTCACTATGCACCACCACACTATGCACCACCTCACTTTGCACCACCACATTATGCACCACCACACTATGCACCACCTCACCATACACCACCTCAATATGCACCACCACACTATGCACCACCTCACTCTACACCACCTCACTATGCACCATCACACTGTGCATCACCACACTATGCACCACCACACTATGTACCACCTCACTTTACACCACCACACTATGAACCACCACACTTTGCGCCACCGCACTATACACCACCTCACTATACACCACTATACTATGCACTACCTCACTATGCACCACTGCACTCTACACCACCTCACTATGTACCACCTCACTATACAGCACCATAATATGCACCACCGCACTCTACACCACCTCACTATGTACCACCTCACTATACACCACCTCACTATGTACCACCTCACTATACACCACCACACTATGTACCACCACACTATGTACATCACTATGCACCACCACACTTTGCGCCACCGCACTGTATACCACCTCACTATGAACCACCTCACTATACAGCACCATAATATGCACCACCGCACTCTACACCACCTCACTATGTACCACCTCACTATACACCACCACACTATGTACCACCACACTATGTACAACATCACTATGCACCACCACACTATGCACCACCTCACTATTCACCACCTCACTATGTACCACCACACCATGCACCACCTCACTATGCACCACCACACTTTGCGCCACCACACTATGCACCACAACACTATGCACCACCGCACTATACACCACCGCACTATACACCACCACACTATGCACCTCCACACTATTCACCACCACACTATACACCACTTCGCTCATACCAATCTCTTACTTGACTGTCAGCGTCAGTATGAAAATTCCTTTTCTTAGCTTATTTTGGTCTTGAGTGGAAGGTTTGCTTATGTTAGGTTATTGTCTTACGTCTGTTACTAACAGGGTTTCCCACTCAAAGGTCTCTGTATCAAACACTTCCTACTTATCACTGACGGTTTCTTGGATGGAATTTGACAGTGAAATTTGTAACGGACGGCTTTGAAACCCTCGTAACTGAGGCCAGCCATCGCTCTACCTGATTTATCAAAAATGTTCGGCTATATATTCAAGAAATTCTGTTGTAAATAACCTGAAGTCTGGTATCAAGTTCAAGAAGAGTCCGCCACTAGCTTATCCCGTGACCCAGTTGAATCCTGTTCACACACTTAAGACGTGTATTTTTTTAAGTTTCATATTTATTATCACCTCTGTGAGAACAGAAAATATCTTAACATAGAGAACACTGCGCACCGGAAGGTGCTTGTTTGAAATAGATATATTTCTTCAAAAAATTCTTTACCTAACTTACTTTAATCCGAAAATTAATGGATCATACGTACTGTGATTTGTTTCACGATATAATCGTAGGTAATGAAGGTAATTTTGGTTACCTTTGACCTGTCGTACGCCCGGAATTCTTGAAGGGTACCTGACGAATAAAAGTAAAGATTATTGGGTGAAGAATGACTTCCTTTTGAATTTGAAACCAACGTCAAACGAAGCATTAATTTACTTATTCACATGTGACAAGTCTTTCAAATGTCTACTGTCATTCATTAGCGTCACGTCATTTAAAAGTGATGACAGTCCTACAGAGCTTCATCCAAACTAAATGAGACAATGTCAGCTTACTGCTTTAGTACAGTGACTTGAAAAAATCTTTGGGTATTTTAGCAATACTAAATCGGCGCTAAGTCAGTATTTTAGCATTTGGCACAAGGAATTCACAGGTATACAGAATAATTATCAATTACCAATTACGAACGTGGGCTAGGTAGCATAGTCGGTATAGCGACTGGCTACGGGCTGGGCGGTCCGGAGAACGAATCCCGGTGGAGGCCAGATTTTCCGCACCTGTGCAGATCGGCCGTGGGTCCCACCCAGCTTCCTGTACAATGGATACCGGGTCTTTCCTGGGGGTAAAGAGCGGAGGAGGCGTGACGCTGACCCCTCGCCCCCTTCTAGCGCCGTGGTCAAGACATAGTAGAGCTATGCCTCTACTCTCCGTATGGGCCATACGGCCTGTACATTGCCTCAGTGCCTGTACAGGGGTGCACTTTACTTGCGAATTAAGAACGCTGACGTTCTGAATTCATTGGCGTAAATTTATATCATGTTCTTGTCCTTCGCCTGTGTCATCAAATTGGAAAACATGGCTAAGCTTTACAAGTGTCACATGTGTGTGTGTATATATATATATATATATGTAATTGCACAGAGTAAAATATACTTTCAAACTTGCCTGTTTTATTACTTCTCTCCTTTTCACGACTGTGTACAATGACTAGGCTACTGGCTTGGAAGACCAAGAAATTGTAGTTTGGTTTTCGAGCAGAGGAAAGGTAATTTTATTTCTCCAAAGCTATTAGGCCGCTTTAGGGGTCCGCCCAACCTCGTAGTCATGGGGTGCTGGAAGCACTTTCTTCGGAATTAAAGAGGCCAGGACGTGAAGCAAAACGCTTTCCATCTAGTGCCAGGGATAATAATAGGTGGAGCCACAACTCCACTTGCCACATTAATTTAGAGCATGGTGCTTTATTAAGGAAAGGAACAACTTCATTTTCAGCTCTTTTTTTAAGATTTCTTACTCCCACTTAATAGGCATAAGTAGGAATCTGTGCAGGCTTGAGCACCTTATAACCTAATACCTTCAGATTACGCTCAGCTTTATCTCTACTTTCTCAGTACTCATTTACGTTAACCACATGACGAATATTTTATTCAACATATTTTCGTAATTTAAATGTGATATAAATATGGTGTGTACTTGTGATATTTTCAACCTTCTGGGTGGGTTCATATGTTTGACTCCCAAAATTAACTATTTAAAAAAATTGGCAAATTTTCTTTAAGTGTCGGAAGTATAAATATTACGCTGCCGCAGGTCATGGGATGTGTGGTCGGACGAGTGAAATTGGTACGACGTAGACTAGTGGCGGTAAGTACAGAATTTTGTTTGTGTCATTATTGGTATGAGTTACAGTTTGCAACAGTGACACTGCGACATTTGGCATAAGGACACCTACTTAATTACTTGCTTACTTAGTTACTTACTTACTTACTCCATGGAGCAGAGTCCCTCTTGAGAAGATAGCCGATTATCAGATAGTCAAGAAATTCCCCGCATTTTATGGAACCCAAAGGTTCAATAACGCATTTACAAATACCCACTACCTGTCCCTATCCTGAACCAGCTCGATCCAGTACATGCCCCCACATCCCACTTCCTGAAGATCCATCATCATGATATCTTCCCATCTACGCCTGAATCTTCCAAGTGGTCTCTCTTCTTCAGGATTCCCCACAAACACCCTGTATAGGCCTGTCCTCTCCACCATACGTGCTACATGCCCCGTCCACCTCTTTCATCTCGATTTGATCACCCGAAAAATATTGAGTGAGGAGTACAGATCATTAAGCTCCCCATCATGTAGTTTTCTCCACTCCCCTGAACGACCACGTACTTGAATCTTGTAAATATATTCGTTAGGAAAAAATTGCTTGGGAGAACTAAAACTAAGTGAAAGGAAAATACCGCAGTGAAAAAGAGAGACGAGGCCGGTTAGTTGTTGGCTGGACTGACCTTACGGAGTGTAGGGCTCGAACAGACCTATAAGAAAAAGTGCTCAATTTTTTGGCTGTACAGTGACGGAGAAGCTTTTGACGAAATGAGGACATTCAGGCTCGCGGACTTAGTGACTGACACGTGCAAGCTGCCCGACACAAATCGAAGCACGGAATGTCTGTTTCTTTGCACTCGGTGAAGAAGTATCCACTCTTTCTTAACTTCAGCACTTAATGACTCTGACTGGCCACTTTCAAGGTCCAGCTGCTTTATCCCCGGGGAAAGAGCACCTCGTCCCATTGAATATGAGGCTGGGCGTGCCCCAGAGTCAGGGTGGGCACTTTGAAGAAGTGAAATTGTTATTTCATGCTTCTGCCGCGAAGTTGACGAGACCTGCGCCCTTCTGAGATATTCCGCAGTGTATAATAGTAATTCCTTAAATACCTTTCGGGATAACCCATCGGTCCTATATTCAAGGGTCAATAAACCCAAGATTTCTTGTATTTCTTGATGGGACCGATATATTATCCCGAAACGCCGGTAATTAATTACTACTATACGCTGCATAATATCCCAGAAGAGCGCATATCATAGTCAAATTGTGTTTAAATGCAGATTTCGCTTATACTCTTATCCATCGTCAAAGTTGTGTTCGAACTCAAGACTTTCATTCAGACTAGAGTGGGGGTCGTGGTGTAGTGATTAGCATGTTAGTCTTTGGTGTTAGTACTGGTCTTTACCGCTGAACATAAAGTAGATAGTACTTAAAAATAACTGAAGAATAAAAACCAACTAGATGCCGCTTATTGTTTTATTATACTTATGATAGGCTCAGCATGTTTCGGGCACTGTTATGCCCATCATCAGGAGCTCACGACTATAGTGCTGAATACCACATTGGCCGTCCGGCTTTTGGGTTGCTGTTGGTTGGAAGTTAGGTGCAGGCAGGCTGGATAGTGTCCGGGCTGCAGGCTATAGCACTCGAGAACGGAATAGCCTGTGTGGTAATCAGCACTAGAGTCGTGAGCTCCTGATGATGGGCGTACCAGTGCCCGAAACATGTTGAGCCTATCATAAGTATAATAAAACAATAAGTAACATCTATTTGGTTTTTATTCTTCAGTTATCACAACGGTGCACAGTCCAATACTCATCAAAGCAATTAAAAATGTCAGTATGACGAGAACAAGTCCACCAATAACGGGAAAGAAATGAACTCCCGAAGGTCTATGTACGGTCTATTGTGTTAGTTAGAAAATGAAGATCATTCAGCATACTGGTAATATTGGTGTAATAAATCAATCGAAAGTAAAGTGATCAGTGTGCATGACATATACCCTTATCAAGGATTGGAGGCATGGATCCACTATTGCTTCACCTTGGCGCTTATTGATTGAAATGAGTGATTATATTTACGACCCCCACCACGTTACTCCTAGAAAAAGGGCCTATAATCTCACTGCATAGCAGTTTGAATGTGGCCTAGGGCCAGTCTGATGGGTTTTGGAGAACAGAAGAATCTTGTATCTGGTTACAGACTGGATGGTTGAATGTGCATGGTTCCGGGTAGGTCTGGTCAATTAGACAATGGACAATTGTATAATATATTATATACCGTCAGTACACAACAACATCAATATAGTAATATAACGCATGCTATAGGTTACACTATGGCTACATGTTTCGACCGTAAACGGTCATCATCAGGCCAATAAAGAACATTTTGTTTAAGGTACAGGAAGTAACTTAAAGGTTAAGGTACTGAAATGCTGCGCTGATATCTTCTTAACCGACAAATCCTCACCAAGAAAATCATTCCGAATTACGCCAACCTTACTTCCTATCTGTACCTTAAACAAAATGTTCTTTATTGGCCTGATGATGACCGTTTACGGTCGAAATATGTAGCCACATTGTAACCTATTGCATACATGATATTACTATATTGATGTTGTTGTGTACTGACGGTATATCATACATTATACAATTGTTATTGCACAATGGGATGGCTTCTGTCGAAGACAATGAACAGCTCCAGAGACCAGCTTGGTAAAATAATCAAATATTGTCAAAAATGCTTTAAGAGAAACCAAAGTTAAATTGTTGTCCTGCTTCGCGCCAGAATGTTATTTTTTTACTACCTATGTTTGCTGTTGCTTCAGGGTAATCATCTAACATGGCCTGAAAAGATTACAGCATTGAGAAAGAGAGAGATTTTGAAGAGACCAATTAGGAAATTTCTTTATTAGAAACCGTAGTTCACTAACACTCCCTCTTAGAATTCGTATTTTTTTTCAAACGTAGCTGACATATATATATACACATTTTTTTTCAATTCTTCCAATCAGAACACCGTCATCCCTTCTGCACTCACAGAGCAATACAACCGTGATGCACATGGAAATATCCGAGCTTCAAGTATCTTTCCAAGCGAGGAATCTGATGATACGGATCACTTGGGGCAGGGAAAAAGAAATTGAAAAGGTTGTGTTACGAATTCGTGTTTTTATGTATCTTCAATTGTGAGCAATGGCATTGAATTTGTTAGTCAAGATTCCTTGTACGAATGAAAAGATGGGATGCAGCTGTGGGGTCTATAGGGAAGTACATACATGGATAAAACTTTATGAAAACCATATTTTGGTCCTTATCGAATTGGATAGAGTTTACAATTTTAATTTTGACTTGTAAATTATTACAGAAGCTACGCCAGTTACATGTCAGAATTTTGTTACACGTTTGCATGCGAGGAACGTGAAGCACAGTAACAACCAATACATGGGTTTAAACAAGTACATTTTAGTTGTCCTATATGTAATTTTGTTTTTGTACATTTTATGCAAGCATATGAAGAAGTTTCGGTATAGCTGCATTCATTCTTAAGCGCGACACTAGATGAAACTGAGTGGCCAGTTTCACGCTCCGGCCACTTTTACTCCTAGGTAAGGGACCACGGTATAGACCAATAGGAATTTCATAGCGCCTCAGAGCCGGTATGGATACCTTGGAGAATAGAAAATTCTATTGACCCCGCCGGGATTTGTTACACAATCCCTCTGTCAAGCAACCTTCAATGTACTCGTAGTCACTATACCGACTACCTTGGGAAGGCTCTTGTGTTCGTGTGCTTTTAAACAACAGTTTTACGGTGTTCGTAATACCGGAAGCTTAATAGAACGACTTCTTAACCATTATGATAGACTAAATTGATTTTTCAGTTTCACGATCAGGCCACTGTACTCCTACGATTAATTCCACTAATGCCATTAAACAGGGGAATAAGTGGACCGCACAGCCAGGTTTTATGTGGTGTCCAATGTGTTTATTTTCTTATACTGGAAATCGAATATCCATTGTTCGCCCCGAAGAAAAACTCTACATTTTCGGTTTGTATCAACAAAAAATATCGACGTTTCGAAATTCTCCTTTTTCAAAATCTAGCGCTTAGGCGCTCCTTAAGTAAGTACTTAAATTTTCACATTCCTACCGTGCATCTTGATATTATCAAAGTTTTATTTATTCACCAACTGATGCACTAGTGAGTTGCCTTAAAAATAATATTAAAAGTTACGTTAAAACAGCTCCGAAGTATTTCGGTGTTACAGTGACACCATCATCAGGGAGCGCATTAATTAACGCGCTCCCTGATGATGGTGTAACTGTAACACCGAAATACTTCGGAGCTGTTTTAACGTAACTTTTAATATTGTTTTTTTAAGACAACTCACAAGTGCATTATTTGGTGAATAAATAAAACTTTGATAATAAGCCCATAAATATCGCAACTTTGAACCGTCATCACCTAACCTAACCTGTCGTAACGTGTATTGCATGAAGGAGGTTGAGGTTGGCAAGTAACTGGAACAGTAAATGGCGAAAACATGTCGTGTAAATAAAGAGTTTGGTGTAACTGTCCGTTTTATATTAAACGTGTGTTGTATTAATATTGAATATATGCAACTAGATCAAGGTCTTGCCCTGATTTCGAATTTTGTGTAGAAGGCCTTATAATTTAATGTATCATGAACGAGAAACTTAATTTATTATTTCTAGAAGTTCAAGAATTATGTAAATAACCTTGTTATGTTCATGTTTGTACCGTGCGTCAGTGACGATTGATATAATTTATTATCCAACAGATGCACAAATATATAACACGTAGATATAATTAGAATTATTATAAAATATTTAAAAATATTTAAAATTGCTCCAACATATTTCGGTTCACAAAGGATCCATCATCAGGGAGCTTTATACAGTGCTTGGCTAAAATTACAGTAATGGTTCTATCGTGTCCGTTGACATGGACGTAGTCGGTGTTACGGCAGCATATTTACCCTTGGTGCGTGTGTGTACTGCACAGTCTAGAGAGGCTCTGCCTCTCTAGACTACGTCCATATCAACGGACATGATAGAACCATTACTGTAATTTTAGCCAAGCACTGTATAAAGCTCCCTGATGATGGATCCCTTGTGATCCGAAATATTTTGGAGCAATTTTAAATATTATTAAATACTTTATAATAATTCTAATTGTATCTACGAATTATATATTTGTGCATCTGTTGGATAATAAATGTTTTAACTTTGCTATGTATTCAGTTACGTTATTTTAATCCAGCCAATTACTTAATTTCTGTGCTTACATGGCTGCAGTGTGTAGGAGAAAATCCTTTAAAGCGTGAACTTGTACTAAGGAATTAAGCACATTGTGTGCTAGGTTATTGTGACTAGCTGCTCTCATTATACATTTCCGGAATGCGTCCCTCTTCTAGTTTCTTCGCGTTCAGCTTTTGATGATATGACTACTTACTATGCGACATACAGTCGTAGGCTTATGTTCATGTTGCTGACCAGCAGAGTCTCTGCAAATTTTCAAGTTTTTTACCAAACGTCGTTGCAGAGCCAGTTTACACCACTTCGTGTCTGGAAAGAACTGGATTAAAATACTGTCCCAGAAATAACAGGAGATTGTCCTATAATTTTTTCAGTCTGTGTTGGCAAAAACCATGACAGTAGGCCTATTTTGAAATAGGCTTGGATACGTTCCTCCCACAGTCTTTCATATTTCAGTATACAATCGTCATGCAATCACTCAAAGCTGCTAGTCTGATCTTCTGATAAACGATCCAGAAATAAAGCAAAAAATAAAAAGAAGGGCAATTCGTCCCTTGCCCGCCATGAAGTTATAAACGTATAGGGGGAACAGAGGTATATTCCCACTCATTTCTGTCGTCGGCACTAGATTGGTATGCATGGTCAACTTCATGATTCACGACTCTTTCACTTTACCACCGGGAAATGACCCCGGTACCCTTTGAATTCGAGGCTGGGTGGATCTCAGAGTCGGTGTGAAAATATTTCGTTGCTACGCCATATAACTTTGATAGTAATCCTCTCTTGAATATCAGTTAATTAAAAGCGTACATTTAAGAAAATTCTACAGTGTATTTGGAACTACCAATAAACTGAGAATTAACTATATTGGGGTCGAATACATCTCTAGATCCAACGTGAATGTGTTTAGGTTTCGTCAGTTTGACCTTAAAATAAACGATAGAAGGTATAAACATTTGTGGAAGAGCATCTCCTAGAGCAAAGATCGTAATCAATGGAGATGTAATTTAACAGATAATGGAATTACGAATAAAATGTCTAGATTATAATGTAACATGCAATAAAGTGGTTAAATTAAGTTTCATGTCTCCTGACATGCAAGCTGTGTCGGCTGGTAAATAATTACCGACATTCTGGAGAAGCGCAATGTCTAAATATTCAGGGCCAAACATTTCACCCTTCTTGGACTGTGTGGCAGTGAAGAAGGCACGTTTCTTCTCCGAAACATCGGTAAATGCTTACCATTCGAAATGGCGTACCAATCAACGGACTTCACTAAGATTTCCGAAACTCATTTCTCTCTGCCTAATGACAAAGAGCATTAGCCTAAATTACACAGGTGCGAAAATGCGTACGGAAGAGTTAAATGGACATTGCTTGGAAAATAAAAAAGAAAAGCCATGCTTAAATTGTGTAAAGTTATATCAGTACCAATTGTGTTATCCAACTCAATAATAAGCTTAGTTTGTGAGTGAGTCACAACGTGGAAGAAAATTATTAGAAAGTCGGTCTATTCGCGCATGCGCAGAGTAGCATAATTCTGTGATGTCTTCTTCCATCACAGTTTTGTGGTAGTTCTTGCTGTACTGTATTGTATGTAAATTTGGGCTATGGAGTAGCATAATAATTCTCTCAAATTAATTGGATTGTTGCATACTACTGAAGAATTCCAGAGTTTTTTTTATCAGGGCAATATTATCGGTACAGTTTGTTTACGTAATAATTTAAGTAGGCGAATATTAAGAGAAAAGTCTCCTTCTTACAATTGTCACTATTTTTATGTGATTATGAATGAAAGTCCTCTTACTGTCTTAATTTGACAGTCCGTCATTTTTAAGGGGTCGTTCATCAACCTTCGACCTGATGTGACAAAAAATAAATTATCGGAACAAAAGCAGTGAATTCGCCTGTTCCTAAGGAACGCTTGACACAACAAGGCTATAAGTACAGAGCAGGTAATTTTATATTACTCCATGAAAATGGGAAATATAAATGTAAAAATTTGGGAAGTATTGAAAAATTCGAAAATTAGAGCAAACAAGATGTCAGAGGTGTAACAATCTTTACGCGATTGGGAGGCCAGTTTGAACGGTTATACGGTTGGGTTTTACAAATTTAATGTGAGAAAGTTTTAGCTCCTCACAAAGTAGGCTGTTTCGTTTTGTAATTTAAGGCGGTGAATATCTTGTTTCATAATTATAATAATGACAATTGACAAAACTAGCTTGTTATAGTTATCATCATCATCATCATCATCATCATCATCATCCGTGTTATCACCTCTGTGCAAGGTGTTAACAATTGTATACCTCAAAAAACCATATTTCTAGGGTATGTATTGTTGCACCTGTTCTGTATTTGCAAATTGTGCTACACGTAACGTTATTTCTCCCGTGAAATATGTTTTCTACTTTTACATTAGCACTTTCCGTAGTATGTGTGCAGCGCCCAATATGGTTGTTTTTGCAGTTCCTTGATTTCGTCCTTTCCTAGTATGTCGCTCTGTTATTATTATTATTATTATTATCATCATAATAATCATCTCCTTTATGCAGGGTATTTATACTTATATTCCTGAGACAAACTATATCCCTAGGGAATACAGTGCTGCAGCTATTCTGTTGTTACTATTCATGTTGCTTATATCGTTAGTATCAGTGTTTAATCTATTGTACTTTTACATTAGTACTTTCCGAAGTATGTGTGCAGTGCCCAATATGGCTGTTTTCTGGAGTTCCGTGACTTCATGTTTTCCTGGTATGTTGCTCACGTATTTTCTGAATGACTTTGAAATAGTCCCAGTCACCCCTATTATTACTCCTATCACCTCTGTTTTTATATTCCACATGAGCTTTATTTCTATTGTAAGGTTTTTATATTTTAAAATCTTCTCGGTTTCCTTTTTAATCACATTTCTGTCTCCTGAGATTGCAACGTCTATTAACATACATGTTCCCTTTTCATTATCACGGATTATAATGTCTGGTTTGTTGTTGGGGATAGTTCTGTCAGTTTGTA
>Ga0131853_10017021_pt1 | contig 13256 bp, 5 predicted proteins | sample TergutLab28metaG_FD_92764 | JGI IMG/M metagenome (GOLD analysis project Ga0131853, IMG submission 92764) | Labiotermes labralis P1 segment gut microbial communities from Petit-Saut dam, French Guiana - Lab288 P1 (version 2) (version 2) | ecosystem: Host-associated > Arthropoda: Insects >...
AAGTGGGTCCAGCGTTTTCGGGAAGGCCGTGAAGACCCCAAGGACGATGCCAGGTCAGGACGCCCCTCCACCTCAAGTGGTAATGAAAACATCGATCGTGTGCGTTCTGTCGTGCTCAGTGACGGCCGATTGACTGTTAGAATGATAGCAGAAGAACTTGGTTTGGGAAAGTCGTCCGTTCACTCGATTTTGACGGAACATTTGGACATGAAAAAGGTTTGCGCCAAGATTGTACCGAAACTGCTCACTCCTGAGCAAAAGTTGCGACGGAAGGAGTGTTGCGTCGAATGGAAACCTCAGAGGAAAGAAATGGATTCTTGGAAAGGGTCATCACAGGTGACGAATCGTGGCTCTACGATTACGACATCGAGCTGAAGTCGCAGAGCAGAGAGTGGAAACCCAAAGAATCGCCGAGTCCGAAAAAATCACGGAAAAGCAAATCAAAAATCAAAGTCATTTTGCTGGGTTTTTTTGACTGCCATGGAATTGTGCACCACGAATTCGCACCTGAGGGTCAAACTGTCAACGCAGCTTTCTACGTAGAGGTTTTGAAGCGTCTGAGAGATCGTGTACGCCGTGTGCGACCGGAATTGTGGGAGGGGAGCGATGGATTCTTCACCACGACAATGCACCCGCGCATTCTACATTAATCATGCGTGAGTTTTTGGCGCGCAATTCCATCACCGTGCTCGAACATCCCCCTTACTCGCCGGATTTAGCCCCCTGCGATTTTTTCTTGTTCCCCAAATGCAAATTGGTGCTGCGGGGGGCGGAATTTGGGTGCTGTGACGACGATTAAAAGTGAAATGACATCGCTGCTGAAGGGCTTAAGAGAAGCGGAATTGCAAGGGTGCTTCCAACAATGGAAACGGAGGTGGGACAAGTGTATTGTGTCAAATGGGGAGTATTTTGAAGGGGACCACGTTGATGTATCCTAAAATTTGTAAAATAAAGTTCTTATAAACATACTGCACGAACTTCTTGGACAGGCCATGTACATACACATACATACTTACACATACATACATACATACACACACACACACACACATAGATACATACATACATCATACATACATACATACATACATACATACACACATACAAACATACACACATACATTCCATGGATCCATAGTTGTGTTATAAAGACAGTAGGATGTGGAACAAGTCATAAATACAAAAAAAAAAAAATACAAATTCGGAATGTAAAATACTCCAAATATTTTACAAAACAGTACAGTACAGTAAATCTTCCTTAAACATAACAAATTATCTACAGAGTAAAAGAAGCGTGTATGTGGGTATTTTCTTAAGGCTACTTGATATTTTACCTTGTCATTCTTCAGGATTGCCAGACTAGTTGGTAAAATGTTGAAAATTGTAATGCCAGCAAAGAATGTACTTTTTTAAAACAAGATGGGTTGGCATTTGGTCTCTGAAGGTAACGCTTATTGCTTGTTTTAATACTGTGCATGGATGAATTTGTTTGAAAAAGTCCTGATTATAGTTAATAAAGGTTATTAATGAAAGTGTATATATTGATATGGAACAGGCAACATCTCCAATTGTTTAAATATACTTCTACATGAGATTTTGAGTTGTGCACCAGCCATAATTCTGACGATTTTCTTCTTCGAATAGGAAAGGTCTCTGCAATGCCATCCTTCAGATAACCCGAATAAGTACCTTTGCTCCTTTCACACTCAAACATATTCAGTGCCATGTAGTACAACTGCTTTGTATTCTGTGCTCCCCTTTATCCGAAAAGCGTTGCTTTGCTTAGATGTTCGCAGGCTCTCTCCGTTTACACTCCTGATCACGGTAGTATTTAATTCAAGATTCATGTCGGGCATTTGGCGGATTATCATGAAGAGGGGAAAGCTAAAGAGCAAAGAGAAAAACCTGTCCCAGTCTTAATTTATCCATCACATATTCCAAATCAACTAGACCGTGAGATTTTTTGGGGACAAAGTTTCGAAGGGGCAAGTTTTCTGTCAGCACTTCGGTTGTACCCTGTCAGTGTCTTTCCACTAATATTGCCAACTTGTGTTTTAAAGCTACTGTCGTGGGAAGGAGGACTGAAATAAACCTCCTAAATACAGAAAGATTCAATTCGTAACTCGCAAAGAACACACTTTTTTTCCGATAGAAAGAAATATGGGTAAATCCTGTATAGAGAAATAATTACTTATATGTTAGGTTTCGTAGGAAATAGTAAAGTATTCTGCTTAGGGAAATGCATGGTTTTGTCATAAACCTTAAAAATTACAGTGGCTAATCTTTATGCCACCAGGTATTATGTTTAATAATTCTCCATTCTACTCACAGAATACTTTTATAATTTCTAAATGGTTATCAGAATAAATGCCGATTATATCCCTATACATAATTAGTTTATTGGTTCTTGTAACCGAGACAGGGTGTGTTTACTACGCGGTAAGATCTCTATCTACAAGTGTAATTCAGGTTAATATATGAGAGTTTCAAGGGTTATTGCAAAGCCTGGCTGTAAATCTCGTATCCCTTAGAATTTAAAACGTTTATACATGAAAAAGACTTCCTAAAACTTGAGGCAAAGCTCTTTGTAGGCAACATATTATCATGTGCGTCACAGATAATATCAACGAAACTTCAGATTTTCGTGTCCGTTCTCATTTCTTTTTTCCCCTAGGAATATCCTCCCTTTTGCTTTCGGTGCATTGTACAGACTGAATTTGCTGCATACTTAATTTGTTATTAAGAACTGGCGTGTGCGAATTACTTTGGTATTTACGATGTTGCTGTTCTCTTCCTTGGTGTCTGATTATGAGCGTGAGAAGAGGAGATTTCTTCGTGTGACGGGCTACGACAACCGGACTGCCTGCATGAGGGGCACAACTGCAAAAATTATCTTGCCCAGACCATACGAGTACTTTAGACACTTTCACAACAAAGTTGCGAAAAATGCATGTTAGCTTTGTCATATCACTCCGTCCGTCCGTCCGTCGGTCTGCCCGCATGAACCAATTCGACTACCTCTGAGCAGTAAAGGTAAATCAGTCCCATTACAGATCCGAGGTGCCCAGAGGGTTTCAGGAAATTAAGGTTCCCAGATTTCATGACAACGGCACAGGATGATGGTAAGGTTGTCAGCCTTACGTACCGGCCGCCTTTACCCCAAGGAAATGCTCCTGGTACTCATTTCTGTTAGAGATTGAGTCGACCGCAGAGCCATAGTGCGATTGGAAGGATTATGTCAATGAAAACTTCCAATGACACCATCTGGAATCGAAACAGCGACCTTCCGATTTGTAGCACAGCACCTTAACCACTGTGCTACCGCGGTCCCCACAACAAAAAATTTATATCAACGAAAAATCCACTGACACCAGCTGGGGTCGAACCAGTGACCTTCCTTTTTGTAGCACAGCACCCTAACCACTGTGCTACCGCACCCCTAAACGGACAGCATGAAAATTCTTGTTGAGAATGTTTACTAAATTTCGCAGAAACATTATAGTTTTGGTTGAAGTCGGACACATAAAGCAGATATTTTCATAAGTACATGTGGGAGTGTTTTGGTTAATAACGTTAACATAATAACCTTGGTTAGTGATGTTGCAGTGGTTACATTAATAACCGTACTGCTTTGTTTGCCATGGTTACTGGGTTTACCATTTTTTTTATGTTTTGCTGACCGTGCATCTCAGTATAATCTTAGTAATTAACCAACTTAATGCACAAAATCTTGTTTTATAATAAGTATATTATATGCCTCTACATGTTTCGAACACTATGTGCTCATCATCAGAAGGTCAAAATTGTATTATACAGCATCTGGTATCATCACACACCTGTAGATGGCCGTCCGGTGCACAGTCCTCTCTCAACCTGTGCACCGGACGGCCACCTACAGGTTTGATGATACCAGATGCTATATAATACAATTTTGACCTCCTGATGATGATCACAACAGTGCTCGAAACATGTAGATGCATATAATATACTTATTATAAAGCAAGAATTTGTGCATTAAGTTGATTAATTACTAAGATGAGTTTACCATGTTTAATTTATTACTAACATTTCCATTGTTACATTGATTACCATGGGCACTGATGTTACCATTGTTAGACTTTTTACCAGTTTTACTAATGAGCTCTCAATCTGACCTTTAAGTGATATTTCCAAATGTGATTTTGATCTTTAAGTGTTGGAACTGCGTGAGGATGACCATATAATTGGTTGAATCACATAGTCACACATTAATGTGGTATAATTATTTGTGTTCATAGTAATGATGTTTGTTTTGTACTCTATGCAACTGAACGCTATATATAAGATAAAAATTCACCTTAATATGTAAGAACATAGTGGAGAAGTAAAGGGAATTGGTGTATAAAGTTGTGGTCTACAAAACAAATATATATTGTCTGTTCAACTAGACGAAGTAAAATCAAAATTATACCCCAAGTTTCTGAAATTACCGTTAGTATTTAACCTGTAAAACCATAAACGTAGCAGTTTTAAAAGGATAAACGGTGAAATTTACGTTAAACTAACTCTGCTTTATAAATTTGTCTTAACAAACGTGAGGATAATATTAAAGTTGATGTTTGGGATGCCTAAAATTTGTCTAAATTATATAAAAATGTGTTTCTTCCTTAGATTAACCCTTTAAACGCAAAGTTAAATCCCATCTGCCATCTGCTGGCATTATTAGGAGCTCACCATATTCTTCACATTAACAGGGTAAGGGTTAACCAACGTGTCTCCATTAGAAAGAGCAATTTATTAATTCTGTTAAGGCAATAATTGTTGTTGTTTCTTATGCTTTAACTGAAATTAAATAGGCTAGACTGTCCAATAAACTACACAGTGTGTCAGTGTTAAAGCGACAGGTGTTATTCGTTTAACGTTATGCGATATGAAGATTAATGAAGACACGCTGGGTAACATTCCAGAACAGCGAAAACCTCAACTATACCGCTGCGGAGGACTGAAATTTCAGAAGGTAATTTTTTTTTCGAAGGTCTACTGCTAATGGCAATGGAATACGGCAGTATAATTCTGGCGTACTTGGAAGAAACTAGAAATGGATTTATCCTTAGCTTCGTGCGATCATTTTATCTCTCGTTTCATAATACGAATATCTTGCCGCAAATTACCTTGAGTAATAAAGTGATTGTGCTGACGTACACTATTTAATATTATATTACGTGTGTCTTGCCATTTAAAAGAGATTCGTAGTCTTACTTTCTACCTGAAGTATTTTGGAACTTTATTCAAAAAGGAAATGAACGTGACCTTTAGGTCCTTGATGCTTGCAGAGGCGCGGCCGGGATGCTCGGAATTACCTACACACTTCTTTCTATGCAGTGAACTGGACAAGTAGAAGGAACTACTTTATTCTCTTAAAAGGCCAAATGAGAAGCAATAACCTGACATCAAGCATGAAACAAAGCACAACAAGATATGTCACTCCTTATCTTTAATTATAATTCCCTTAATTATAATCAGTTAAACAGCCAGTACGTGTCTTTTAAAGCCGTAATGTCAACTCATTATTACGTGATGCACGCTATTACTAGAAATCCAGAATGTGGAAATTGAGTCATATATAAACAGAACCATTGTTCTTCGTCTGACAAACGGGTGCAGGCAGCGGCTTCGTGAATCTCTGACTTGTCATCAGATGACGTAAGCTTTATCAGACTGTTGCACACAACACTTACCTTCTTGTCACCCCTCAGGGGCCCTAGTGTCGACGAAGACACAGGCTACCTCCTTCAAGGGATTGTGCACCCTGCAGATGGGATACAGGCTTACTTCCGCAGTCTACGGAACGCAACTCAATGAGATTTGAAGTTCTGACCGTGGGGCTGAAGACGGTTCATGTCTTCTTGGATAATAACGCCGAGTCGACTGGTAAGTCGTTCTCAGTACTTCGGGAGGAGCGTTCTGCTTCCAGATTAGAGCCTGTAAGTCCAAGAGCAGACTGCTTGATCAGCTAGTGCCGCAGATGACTACTGCTTCTTCTAGGACTGCGATGTAGGCAGTGTGTTTCTGAGAAATGTTGCCAGTTACCTATGAGTCAACACGGCGTAACACCCCAGAACATGTTAACCTGCACGTGCTACTTTTCGACAGTGCTGGTGGCCAGACAGCATCCCAGAAATCGAAGAGCCTTGTGGGTTCGACGCCTGTGCCTAGGAATTTGAGCGGTTTGCTTCGTGCTTTCAAAAACATCGAACTGCGTAAAACGTCGAATAACGTCAGCACAAATTAGGAACGTAGTGTGAAATCATTATGTAACAGGAAATAATAAAATGTCTGTCCGTGTAGTGGCATAGTGCTGTAAGTTTCTGACTCTTTATTATAACTGCTAGATTAAGTTTGTTTTCCATTTGGATATTTTTCTCACTTGCAAATTTAGGATTTGTTAAGACAATGGGTAATGTGGGGTATGATACTGCTAGTACTATGATGTAAATTTAAAACATGATTAAGTTGATGATAATGATATGAAAATATTAGTGACAGCGCTGAAGATGATAATGACAACACGATAAAAAAAAACATCAGTCAACAGGTGTTACCTTCGCAAAACTTTATCACCTCATCTTTGTTGATTAATAGCAAAAGCTGTCCTTTGAACTGCAGTGAGCTGTTAGTGTTGTCTAGTCATTGGGTTTTGCAACAGGTTTTAAATACTTTTTATGGATTTTCATTGAAGTATGAACCGTAAAGTCATGTAAATATACATCTGTTTGTGGAGGACGTCGAGTTGTGTTTATTAAATTAAGGGAGAGTAAAAATATTTCTGGGTTCAGTCAAACACAACAATATATATACACCTTGACGACGTGTTTCGGTGCATGCTTCTTATTCTAAGTTTTGTAAAGGTGGCATGACGATATACAATTGACCGAAACATGTCAATATAAAAAATATATATATATTGTTGTGTTTCACTGAAACCAGAAAGTATTTTGTTGTCTTTTAGTTTAAATATAGATCTGACTATGGACGGGTGTTTATTTCATTGGAAGAGATTGTTTCGCTTTATGTTCGTCGGCTGTGGCACTTTGAGAGCAGCAAAACGCCGCTGTAATAAAGATATGAGTGAGCAATCACCGTGTCTTCTCGCCTGACAGGTGTCCAGCTCTCTCTGCCCGCTGCTCTAAGTAAAGTGGCCTGTATTTGTACCTTGTGTCAAGTTAAGAACTCGAGCTATATACCACCTGCTTTTCCACCTAAGTCTTCCCTGTATGATGCTTACTCACTGGCGTTCCTTTACTGCAGTTTCCTGTGATATTAATCCTTATTGTAGACCGGGTAACTCAGTCGGTATAGCGAATGACTACGGGCTGGACGGTCCGGTATCGAATTCCGGTGAGGACGAGATTTACCGCCCATCCAGACCGGCCCTGGGGCCCACCCAGCCTCCTGTAAAATGGGTACCGGGTCTTTCCCGGGAGTAAAGTGCGGCCAGGGCGTGCTGCTGACCAATCACCCCCTTCTAGTGCCGCGGTCATGGAACAGTAGAGCTATACCTCTACCCACCCTCTGGGCCACACCGGGCCTGTAACGGGAAACCTTTACATTTACCTTCTGTTTTCCTTATCGGTCCAACTTGGAGTTACACTGGCCAGTGAATTTCTTTGTATCAGGCCCAATGTCAAGCTCAAGTCAACGTGCAATTTTGCAATGTTTTTACGTTATTTTTTCTTAAACTTCTGCCATATTTTGGCTGCTCGTTTTTTTTTGAGAATAGCAAAAATTTTCTTGAAATTAATTTGGAAAATATTATTGCAATTTATCAAAATAATTTAAACTTCAAAGTGTTAAAGCCACAAATTCCTAAGCACAGACCTGAATTTCGTTCTATTACCGAACATGACATAGACGTACGTATTGTTTCATCGTGTTGTTTGCACCCGAGAATTTGCAACCCCTGCACGGTCTGCGTTTTTATTTAGCAAGCGAGGTACGGAAGTCGAACGCAGTATGGCGCCACTGTTGGAACAACATACAATCGCGTGTCTTGTCAATCTTTCTCTCTGCCATAAAAATGTTAAAATGTTTTATATACGACGAAGGCGCGCTCGGAAAAAAACGGAAGTAAACCGTCCGTCATGTTGTAAAAAGTTTTTTTTTTTTCTGCACGCTGTGTATTCAGACGCGTTATCGTAGGCGCTCATCGGAATTGTAAAGCCAAAAGGAAATTAACTAAGAAGGAAGCTGGGAGGGGAGAAGAGAAGGCAAGGAAAGTTCCAACCAGAACCCCGCTCCCCCGAGAATAAAAAGCGTGCATAACGTGATTTAACCCTTTAAAGTCTAGCGGTTACTTTACGTACCGCCAGGTTTAACATTCAAAAAATTGTACGTGGTTCTTCACATTGCTTTTACGTGTTTTGTGCGGATCTCAGAACAAACAGCTTTATACCGTATGCAGTAACAAGTGACTGGTTTTGTGTCACCGAGGTGAAGAGTGTTTACTGCGCGGTTCTTAATAGGCACGTTCGTAAAATTGCGAAAAGCGACTAGTAGCCTCGTCATGTCTGTCCGTCCGTCCGCATGGAACTACTCGGCTCCCACTGGACGGATTTTCATGAAATTTGATGTTGGAGTTTGTTTTGAATATCTGTCGAGAAAATTCAAGTTAAGCCTACATTAAAGTCTGACAAGAATAGCGGGTACTTTATGTGAAAACCTATGTACAGTACATGTATGATAACATCTCACTGAATTCTTCTTAGGATGAGAAATGTTGCAAGAAAATTTGTTGAAGAGAAAACACGTTTTGAGTTCCATAACTTTATCTTCCGAAAATCGTGCGGGGCAGGCAACAAGTGACGATACAGAGCACGCCCATTGCATGCTGGATACCTTAGGCTACAAACACACAGTCAGAATAAGCAATACTTAAGGCTTTTACACTGCAACAATGGTTGCACGAACGCGCATAAATTTGTTTTCATATTACATTGCCTGTGTTGTGTGAAACGATTACATTTCGTCTGTAAAGAGTTAAACTGGCTCAATCTGAGGCACTGTCTTTGCTGTATTGCGATAGACATAATCAGACTTATGACTTTTCAGGTTCTGAATTTCTTAGACAACCAAAGATGCAGATTATGAGGGAGCATAATTATTTGTAATGATAGTGGTAACATATGCGACCGTCGAAATTATCGCCTGCTAAGTCTATAGAGAACAATTTTACAATGAAAATTATGGGTTTAGGAAAGAGAGCTTCGATGTGTTAGGAAACAGTGCCGATCACCCTATCTGATTTCTGCCGACGTGTAGTCAGGCTGTCCCTGTGAAGGCTATGAAGGTATCTGGGTGGTGGTGAGTGGATATTGGTTCTACTCATTCTTATCCTAGACACTAGATGGGGGTGAGCGGTCAGCTTAATGCGCTGGCGGTTTTACTGCGCGGGTAGAGTCCCTGATGTTGTAGCAGAGGGTAGTTGGCTTCGTGACTGGTCTGGACAAATTGGAGAAGTGGAAAATCTATTTCCTTTGTCGAGAATCGAACTATAATTTCTCGTACTTTCGGCCCGTGGCTTAGTAACTATACTGACTGAGCTATTCCTTTGCCCTCTGAAAGTGTGAAGCTTTTATAATAAATGAAACATATCATTTTTTTAAATGTCAGAAAATTGTGTGAGGAATGCTAGATTCTTTTAAAGCACCACGAGGCCCCACAAAGTAAAGAACAAGAGAAATGGAGCTATGGAACTGATGCAAGTACATCACAAGTGTTGGCATTAAAAGTATGTGTGGACAAATAACTTGAACTAGCAAGTGATACAGCATAACTCAGACAACCAATCGAAGAATAAAAGCGAAATGGAAATTACTGTAAAACAGCTAGCGATTTGCTGCGTTTCTTCATACTGCTTTAGGGGTAAACATTATATTAATTTGGAATTTTATTAATTTTATGTGCAAGTTCAGAAATTATGTGGATTAGAGTGTGATTTTACGTGATCTATTAATGGCAATATACTGGGAAACAGCATAAGCGGGCGCTAGTAAGGAGATTTTTCTAGAAAATAATGCTGAGAAAACTAAGTACATGGTCATGCCTCGAGATCAGAATGCGGGGCAAAATTACAACATAAAGACAAGTAAGGAATCATTTGAAAGTTTGGAACAGTTCAAATTTTTGGGAACAACCCTAACAAATCAAAATTCCATTCATGAAGAAATTAAGTCAGGGAATGCTTGCTATCATTCGTTGCACAATCTTTTGTCTTCCAGTTTGCTATCCAAAAATATAAAGTTTAAGATATACATAGCTATAATTATGCCTGTTGTTTTGTATGGGTGTGAAACGTGGTCTGTCACTTGAGAGAGGAACGTAGGCTGAGGTAGTTCGAGAATGGACTGCTGAGGAGGATATTAAGACTACGCAAGCATCGTGGTTCCTCGCCCGGAGCAAGAAATTTTTCCCATTAATTACAACCGGCTTTGCTTCTAAAAGAAAACGTCTATTCATTGGCACCAGAAACCAACATTTCCTTAGGGATATAGCGATCAGCCGCCCCAGTTACCGCGCGGTGTAAGGCGCGTGTCTGTGGCGGGTTCGAATCCCACCTGGGCACGGACGTCTGTCTCTTGTGAGTGTTATGTGTTGCCACGTAGATGTGCCTGCCTCGGGCTGATCACCCGCCCGGAGGAGTCCTACTGACTGTGGTGTGTCTGAGTGTGATCGCAAAGCCTCGATAATGAGGAGGCTCTTTCCCCCGAGGGGCTGTTGCGCCGTGGAATGTATTTATGTATGTATATACAGCGACCATTCACATCTAGTGCAGAAGGTGCGGATTGCCGAAAGGTCTTCATGATATGGCGCTGAATTAAACACAGTGTCAGTCTTGTCTTTACCTTTACTGCGATATCTAGTAGAGCTAGGTGATACCACTCTCTACCCTGAATAAGAGCGATCCCTGTGTCAAATGGGCCACTTTGCCTTCTGAGCTCTGTGTTTAGGAATACCATGAAATTTCCCACTACACAGGTACTTATTTACCTCATTAAGACAATGGTGCTGACTTGTGTAGTGCATTTCCCCTATCTCTCCAAACGCGTAGAATGCATCTTGAGCACTTTAAGGTCAGCAACTTAAATGTCGTAGCGAGAGACCAGTTTTCACCCCTGATGAAAGGTGCGAACTCCATCACGTGAAATTTCTTTATATGTAATGCAAATCAGTATAACAGAACAATGTCTGAAGGAAGAAGTGTGGTAATGGGAATATAAAGTTGGCAGGAAGTGCAATAAATTAGGCTGGCAGACCGGTTAAAGAACTGCTATTGAATAAAGCCGATAACTATTAACAGGTGTCTTGCACATCACAGAAAGTATACTTGTAGCGTATACACTGTCTTGTGACATGACATAAACCAGTTTGGATAGAGGGACGTGTGTCCAGTTACTCTGCGAGCAGCAGTAACTGTGTGCCCCAGCAGAACAGTGGAGAGTACTAAAGATGGGAGGAACTAATTATCTGCTACATTTACCCGGCGTTTACAAGTATAAGAATTTCGAAGCGCCAACTGTTGTGACATTATCTGGAATAGACAGAGTGGGGTGTCTGTTGATAGGACGAGCTCACTTGATGGGCAGATGTTCTGCTGGGTGACATGTCACCTGTTTAGAATGGACTAGGAACGCGTGTTGTTTCTCTTCATACGTCCAGCACAACTGGGTTACAGTATGTAAGATGCAACGGATTTGATTTGAACTTGACTCCGCATCTTATGGACTAGTTCTCCACTGCTACAAGCACGTTTTACAATACCTACAGACACATATTGAACAAACATCGAAACATGCACTCATAGAGTGTTAAATAACCACTTTATTAACATTTTGAACGATACATACTAACTTGAATTTTACATTTAGTAACTCATTTTTTTGGTCTACGTTGCTGAAATGTATCCATTATACTCCCTAAAGATGACCTTCTAAGGGTGGAAACACGCTGGATTAGGTAAACTGCTAATAAAGTGTTGCTTGAAGAATATATGGGTGCATGTGTCGGTATTTATTTGATATGGTGATATTGGTGCACGGATGTGACCAAGTAAAATATCTACAGACGTTTTATATACAAATTTTAATGTGTTTAATAACAATCCAATTATGTTTCATACATGTTCTAATGATGTTCATTAAATATCTCAGGATGATTACGACGGACAGTAACATGTTGGAGTTATGACAGATTGTGTTAAAAGAATATAAATTTAACTTTAGTGCACTTGTTGGTTTGTTTTTATGAATTGTTTATTAATGCGCAGCCATGACTAACATTAACACTTTGAAGGCTTAGACATAGATGGAAGGATAACATTAAAATGGATCAAAGAAGTGGAATGGGGGTGCCTAGACTGGACTGATCTGGCTCACGACAGGGACAGGTGGCGGACGCTTGTAAATGCAGTGAGGAATATTCGCGTTCCATAAAATGCGGGAAATTTCTTGGCTAGCTGAGAACCGGTCAGCTTCTCAAGAAGGACTCATCTACGTGTAGTTAGTTGGATGGTTTTGTGGAACGAATAACATGACTCTGAAGACTCCGAGAGAGAAATAAGAGAAGCTTAAGAAGTTACAGCGGTTGTTGACAGCGTTGGTGAAGGCACGGCTGCGATTGTAAACCACATGAGTCGGCGATATAGTGGAATTCTAAACTTAAGACATTTCCATATTTACATATACGAAGGAATGACTTGGGTGGAATTTGAAACCGATGTCCGACTACAATACCAACTTAAAAAAAAAATTCTGTGTACGTTTAGGAGCAACTATAACAACGTGACGGCAGATTCGGAAAACACGCTGGTCATGGATATAGGCGATATGCGCATTTTGTGTGTGACTGTAGTACTGTCCGTACAGTTGTGCTATCCCATTTTGTGTGTGACTGTAGTACTGTCCGTACAGTTGTGCTATCCAATTTTGTGTGTGACTGTAGTACTGTCCGTACAGTTGTGCTATCCAATTTTGTGTGTGACTGTAGTACTGTCCGTACAGATGTGCTATCCCATTTTGTGTGTGACTGTAGTACTGTCCGTACAGTTGTGCTATCCCATTTTGTGTGTGACTGTAGTACTGTCCGTACACTTGTGCTATCCCATTTTGTGTGTGACTGTAGTACTGTCCGTACAGTTGTGCTATCCCATTTTGTGTGTGACTGTAGTACTGTCCGTACAGTTGTGCTATCCCATTTTGTGTGTGACTGTAGTACTGTCCGTA
>Ga0131853_10017027_pt1 | contig 13255 bp, 8 predicted proteins | sample TergutLab28metaG_FD_92764 | JGI IMG/M metagenome (GOLD analysis project Ga0131853, IMG submission 92764) | Labiotermes labralis P1 segment gut microbial communities from Petit-Saut dam, French Guiana - Lab288 P1 (version 2) (version 2) | ecosystem: Host-associated > Arthropoda: Insects >...
GATCTTATAGCTCACAAAACACCTTAATAAAGCGCGCTCTTCTCCACCCCCCCCCCCCCCCCGGAAATATTCCTGGTACTCATTTCAGTTAGACACCGAGTCGACCCCAGGCCGGAAGGATTATGTCAATGAAAAATTCGAAATGAATTCGCGACCTTCCGGTTTGTAGCGCAGTACCTCAACCAACTACGCCCCGCGTGCCTCGTAATAGTAAGACACTGTGCATTTTACCTCTCAGTGTATTTATCTTCCTGAACAGAATTGAAGACGTTAAAACCACTCACGCTAAGACGCCATAAAAATCAGGCGGAAAGTCATTTATTTTGCATTTACCTTCCAGATTACATGAAACAACTCACAGAAAATTGTTTAAGGAGGACTATTCCTGACAACAGGCGTAGTTACATTGGCGTTAACACTACGAAGCAGAAAATTACATTCGTCATTAATAGATGAAACGGAATAAATCCGCTGATAAAATCAAACTGGGTTTGTTTAAAAAATACTTTCAAAGCTCACATACGAACGGTTCCACTAATACAACGAAAAATTAATTTTGGCTGTTCTAGCTGTTCATAAAATCACATCGAGAACAGGAAAATGAACGGCAGGCCATACGTACCTCACATGAACATTTCACCGCACAAATGTACATATCTATCTCTCTCTCTCCGCCCCCTCCACATACACACACGCAATTATTCTGTGCTTTTTATAGCTCTCAGTAAGCGTAGCACATAAAACACCGTGCAAGCTTAAGCCCACTTTGTACATCAAAGTGGCAAACAGGAAACTTAGAGCCTGCAAAGTATCTGTTTTTGAGAGACTGATAAAAGGTTCTGATGACAAGAACCCCACACAATTTCACAGCTGTTGTCGCTTTGTAACCAACGCAACAAGGCAAAATAATAGGCAGAACAAGCGCAAAACCACAAAAAAAAAAAAAACTCAAATACACCGGGTGCAGCCCTCGCTCGGAACACATATTTGTTTCGAAAACCCATCACAAACTAGTCAACACTGGTAATGCATCAGACCATTCTTCATTATAAAACAAGGTACAGGTTAAGAATAACTGGTGATTGCCTAGTATCCTATACAGCTGTTAATAAGAAATAGGTTACGAAACGTTAAAGGACTGTGGTTGTTGCGTCATAAATTCGAACACATAAATGCTCGAGATCTGCGTCTTTCTAGCACAGGAGATATATTGATTCACAAAACGACACAGAAAAGTAATCTGCAGGCTCCCAGAAGCGTAATTAATCATTTCAGGAAATCCCACACCAGTCTATACAAATGACTACAATAATTTTCTTAAAAGAGCGTGGGCCACACATTTATCAGTTTATTCTAAATATCTTGAGTTACACGAGCAGCCGTATCTGGATGCCACTGGTGTTTCCTGAAAGAAGAGATGTGTAGTGCATGACGGAACTCCTTTGGATACATTTATGGAAGAGATGTCACTGAATATAACAGAGTGATATATCGTCGGGGACCATAACAACATTAAGGGGGCTTCTTCTTTTACTTTTCTTCAGTCTTCTTGCGAATTCCAAACTTTCAGACGCCGTGTTCTAAAACAGGCACCAGTTCCACCCCCCTTGCCACAGATTCCTATTGTTTTTGTCACTTCATAAATTCTGTGTAAGTATATTGATATGTGCAACACTTCCTCAAATGGAGTTCCGTTAATTATTCAATAACATTCAAATCCACCACCTAAACATAACACAAGTAATCAGTTTATCGACACCCTTCACGACCTCAACACGTTTCGACCCATCCTCTGGAGTTACGTCAGCAAAAACGATGTTTCTCACACGCAATTAACAGATATACCATAACGACTTATTCTCTTTTTCGCTTGCTGTATATAACGATGTCTCGTTTCATATTTACATCACAGAGGGTTAAATAAAGCGAATGAATAACATAAGAGGACCCGGGAACTGTGTGTATAACAACGTGGTGTTTGTTCAGGTAACTAGCTGAGGTTACCCACAAGAGTCTAACCACGACAATATCCCAAACGAAGTCAGTAAAATGCGCGTACAATCGCTGCAGACGAACGGTGTGGAAACTGACGTTACATTCCAGTAAATTAGATGTTTTGAACAAAAGGAAGTGTATTATCCACGTTGCTCCTTTCGACAGGCTAACATTGAGGGTAAACCCGTGTGTAATTCACAAAAATGAAACATGTAGAAACTTTGCGAACTACTGTCGGAACACATGCAATATGAGAAGGTAACTATCTGTTCGTTAGAAGAATACAGGCCTAGTAACAGGTACAAGTACAAAAAAAGTCTCGAACACACAGTAGAGTTTTTATATTTCGCCAAGTCCCACTGTTGAGAATTCATCGTTTTGGCAATTTTCCTTGTCACTTGTCTTCCAAGACTCTTCCATACGCACATATTCCCCAAAATTTATTTCTGGCTGCTACTTTACGGAACTTTCTTTCGCCCACACACACACACACACACACACACACACACCCACACTCACGCCGTCTACACAAGCAAATATATTTCCTATTCTTCTTATTTTTGTTCACTAACAACCACACAGTCTCCTCACAGGCCATGGCCTGCCAAGATTCCCGACAAATCTTTGTAAAACGATCTGGAATAAACGTACACTAAGAACAGCGCTCCAGTCCAAGGACCCAAAAATCCACAAACACGCAGTAACTGCAAGTCACTACAGTTGCCCATTTACAAAAGTCGAATTATAGGCCACGCAACACCTCAGGTGACTTCCAATGCTTCCGCCTATTTCAGATGACATTCACTTAGCTGGTTAACTGGCACTACATGCCAAAGCGGTCCAGATTTTCACGTTTTCCAGGGTCAAGAACATTAATTACAGGCATTCGGAAGGACTGCTTGGACCGAGGATCGGCCCCTATCAAGACCTCTGCTTATACAACGCAACACAAACACAGAAGAAAGCATACATACTTCCAAGCCCTGAGCTGGATTCGAAAACACAAAGCCAGTGTTCAACGTTCCAGAATTTATGACCACGGCAGTATCTCACGTGTCCCTTGCGTCTGAAAAACGATCCAAAGGCTTTAACTCGACGTACAGAAAACAATGAAAACAGGTGGTTTTTGATCCCTCCTCCATACTTGCGAAATATGGGACGGAACATACAGTGCAGCAAGTGGCGTTCCCAGACAATGCTTTCAAGCACAACGGTTACAGAACAGTCATTATATTTTGAAACAGAAATGCATGACAACAGAGTAAACAAAATGAAGTACAATTCTCCGTACTACAAGCTGCCTTATTTACGTTTGACATCCGTGTTAGCCCCGTAGGCATTCCCTTTTAACAAAACAATAATAAATCCAAACTCTACAAACGTTCTGATCGGAGCATTGTGACTGTTGATGTGTTTGCTTTATAATTACATTTAAATTACACAGTTCCGAGAGACATGGGGGTCCTTTTCCTCTATGGATACTTATTCTGCGACTTACCACAGCTCTCATAGAACAGAAATTTTCCTCGTACTTCAAGGAGCAATAATGTCGTTCCATTCCTAATACTTGCCCAGTAACAAATAAACGGCTATGCAACTGGCGACACAGCTACTGACCATGTACTTGACCTATACTGCGGTGCATGCAATAAGAATGGTTATTATGGAATAAAATACTGTTCTGAAGACTGCATTGGTTACAAAGAAGCGATACGGGAATGTAAAATTATAGCAAATGAATGGAGCCCACGGTGAATCACAGAGAACATAATGGAATAGATGGACAGTTAAAACTCAATCATTTTGCCTGCTGTAATTAAATGTACGTTCGATGTACAAAGAGTGCATCAATGTCTGAAGTAACGAGTGACGGAAAGAAAGGACTGAGGCTAATAAGAAGAGTGAATTAAAATGTTTAGTAAAACTCGAATTTCTATAGCAATGGGCAAAAGAAGTGGGTGTTAAAAAGCATAACACTGGACATGCACATGAAACCTTGAGCAAAAGCCTAAGCCAAGCAGCCCATTACTAATGCCAACACTAAGCAGTTTATTACAATCATGCACCGGAATGATAAATCCATCAGGCGCATATGCCATCTGCAAACACGTTTAGATGTCCTTTCGTGTGTAATGATAGTGCAGCGCAGTATTACGCCACATTTAAATTACGTTGATGCTAGTATTCATCAGTTTGAAATTAATCATCAATTGCGATCAGCATGAGACAGGTTTCATATGAACCCCGACAGCAAGTGGATAAATGCCGACACGAGTTGCCAAAACTGAAACGCCCGAACGCTGGGATCGAGCTGGAGACACTGAAATAAGCCTATGTGCCGAAAAGTTTCTGATCTGTCCCACAGAGACAGGTGCCTTGCGATGGCCTAATCACGTGTCTAAGGAGTTCTACTTAATGTCTAAAGAATGGATTTAGAACAGATTTACCGCTGCGAGGAGACCAAAATCTCAAATCGAGCTGTGACTTGGCCTACATGCAGACAAGTGCCAGGCTACAAATATGACTGCATTATATCAGAACTTGGACACGAGCAAAACTGCAGGCAATATTGCTAAGCAACGCGGATTTGGCTGTGTATACGCCTACAAAGCTGGCTAATGCGTCCGTAATAAGCTACCGAAACGTGAGATGTGAGGTTCTCGTTGTCTGCTCGGCTAATTAAATGTTCTCTTCTTATTCATGACGAGGACCAAAATTTTCGCACACATGAAGCAGGACTGTATCGCACAGCATAAACCGACAGATACAAACCAAACTGTCTACTTATAAGTTGCGAAACTACCGAGTTAAACCCTACGGCTTATTAGCTCGTCAGGAAGCAATGGAAGACATAATACCACGTGTCGTCCACGGACATCAGTTCTTCGTATATGTGAAATCCTGGCTTCGAATCTGGGTCCTAACACTGGCTATCAGGATTGGCAGTTTTCTTCGTTCCGTTCTGTTCATTTATATAAATTCCGAGATAGTATTTCCATATCTCACGACCGATCTTCATCATCGAGAGTCATCCGCTCGTTCAGAGCTATCGAACATACGAAAGTCACAGCGCTTCGTTAAACAAACAAAGACACGAACAATAATGCGTATACACTTGCTCGCAACCGTAAATGATACCTTTGTACTATGACCTATTGGGGTCTTTTCTAGGTTGCTGGGTAGTTACGGAAACAGCAGGCCGACTATGTACGAATACATTACACGGACTTTTGAGTTAGGCACATAGCTAATGCGCACAAGTCTTAAAGACAAACTTCTAATCTTAGCAATTTCAGTCGGAAATTTGCTCTTTCGTGTAGAAATTTCAGAACACTCACTTGAAACGAAAACTATACTTACGACATACTATCTCATTTAATGGAATCTGCCGATATGGAAATGTAAATAGCTCCAGCAGTGTCACTCGCAATACAGTTTACATTTGTCGTGGTGTTTTTCTTTAACAGAGTTCAAAAATTTTCGTTGTTACACCGTGCATGTTGTCGAGTTACTCAATTATTATACCAACTACTGCACATATATAAAATTTACACATTAAAACGCTCCGACATGTTTCGGCCCTAGGACCATCATCAGGGAGCCATATCGTCCTTGCTAAAGTCACACTATAAAAAGTCACATTAATTTCGCTGTACCAGTTGGGTATTGTGGCATTCTGTGCTTCGTTGCGTTGCAACGAAGCACAGAATGCACATCCATAGCAGGGCACTCTTCGCAACATAACATTACACAACACGGCATGCTGCCACACTACTCAACTGGTACAGCGAAATTAATGTGACTTTTTATAGTGTGACTTTAGCAAGGACGATATGGCTCTCTGATGATGGTCCTAGGGCCGAAACATGTCGGAGCGTTTTAATGTTTTAATGTGTAAATTTTATAAATTTTATATATGTGCAGTAGTTGGTATAATAATTGAGTAACCTGAGAGTTAAAAAATCTGCCATTCTCTGTTCCTAACCAAATGTGTATGGCCTATGCTTTACAAAGCCAAAATTACACATCCCTAGCAGCACTCGCCACCTACCCCCAAGTAATAACAGAAAAAAATAAACATAAAATTTTCGATCAAACTGGCTGATTACTAAAGAAATCCGAGAACAAATAGAAACTATTACATTTATGAAAAAGGAAATGACACTACAACAAAAGCAAAGCAAAACTGCTATAAAGAAAAATTTAAAACTTTCGTCCAAACGGGTAAATTACGAATTGCTTTCGCTGTTATACGATGTACTATAGCAAAACAGTAGCTGGATTACAGCCGAGCAACAGAAGGCAGCAAAGGAGAACTTTATTTCATGCGGGCGATGTTGGAAATACAAGGTGACAATAATGAACAGCTTCTGACAGATGTCGGATATGCCATCGCCCATTTTTGCTACGTCACAGTAATGTTAACATTAACTGCTACGTGTCATGAGATTAAGATCAAGCTCTGTATGGTATGTTGTTTCCTTACAATATTTCAGGAACTCAACAAAAGGTCTTCCACAAAAGCCAAACAATTCTAATTATTAACCGTTAGGGCCCAGTAGTCAGACACGTACTACCAGCCGTAACATTTTGTCACAGAGTGTACTTGTGTGTTTATATGATCATTTCCCGAACAGCATTAAATTATTGGTTTAACAAGGCATAAAGAATGTGTTTTCTGTGATGTAGGAGAGGAAGTCTTACACACAACTTAGACGAAACTCATTTTTGAAACGGATTACAAGCCACGACTCTTCACCATTCTAACGTTTTCATTTCCGTATTATTCCTATACTAAGGACAAGCGGGCAAAACCTGGGAATCTTCTAACAGAGTGACGCTCTTTATCCCTTCCCTGATATAAAAGTGTTCCCATTTCTCCCTTGTTCTTTCTCTCTGTCTCTCCGAGAAGTCAGTGTTGTAAAGATATTCACATTTCAGTCACCAAAAAAACGCTTGCCTTTAAATATTTTTTCACAAAATAACTCGCACGTGGTACTGTAATCCCGTTACGAAATCAATGGAACGAGCCTGTTATCATCTGGTGCAATCACAAATTGAAGCATGGGAACTGCTCTGTAACAATGGCACGATGTAACGCAATTTAACCAATACCACATGAGCCAAGCGCAAGCCTATATTTTCATCCGAATCCGATAGAACGAATGAAAATAATGCAGAGAGCAGTAATGTGTTTGCTGAGATTGGTCGAAAGTACAGAACGGAGGGCCAAAACGTAAAAAAAAAATTAAATAACAGATGCTAATATAGTTCTAAAAGTTATAAAATAAAATGGCTACAGCGCATGGCAAGAATAAAAACCGAAACAGTTGATTCCCTGTGAAGATTACGAAACCAAAAGGCAGAAGATTCTGGGGACGTGTGGCGAAAGGATGAAAGAATGGCGTGAATCTTAAAAACCGGGAGAGGCCAAGAACTTAATCCGTGATTCTGATGACCATTTACAAGGGTTTGCGTTTACCCTTTTAAAGTCAAGCATATGTACGGTACCACTTCCGCAAGACAAACTGCAAAGCTGAAGGTCCAACTAGAGAGTTTAAAAATATGGCATACTTAAGCGCTGGCAACACTGCTTAAAAGCACTACGATAATGTTTATCGAGTGTGTGGGCTCTGTGCCACACACTCGTTTTTACGAGACTAGACCGACCACTTTCTTGGCACCATTGCATTTCCCTTGCATGTGCGGGAGCGCTGTAAACACAGCAAAACCCGCCTCGCAGAAAAATCTAGGTCCTGGACTCTTCTGCTTACAAATTTAAGGACTATGTAAAACCGCATGACGACAGGGACAGAAGACGTATGAGCTATATCGCTAGTAAAACCAGCTCTATACAGGAGAAGGGAGTCATGAGAAGCTAAGAGAGCCTCAGCCAGTCAAGAAATCCCTCGCGTTTTGTGAATCCCAAAAGATCACAAGAATGCGTCCGTCCAAATAGCATGTGCATCATGCGCGAATTCAGGCTTCCGCCGCGGTATAAACGACGTCTTCGCTCTTCTGCGATGTTATGCAGCGTTGATTAGTAATTAGCTACCGACGTTTCGGCACAGCCTACCGGGCCCATCTTCAAAGGTTTTCTTGGACTGCTTGACCTTTGAAGACGGTAACGACAGGCTGTTCCGAAACGTCCGTAACTACCAAACAACGCTGCGTAATATACGATGAGACGTAGAATTTTGAGACACACTGTCTTATTATAATGAGGATTCTTAGCCCCCCTCCCCGATCCAATGCAGGGAATGGAGGATAAACCCTTGTCGGCTATCCGCAGCTGCTTAGTCACTACGTTCGCAGCAGTCCTTACTTGGAGGCCGTCTCGTTCATCCGCAGAATTAGACCCTGCCATGCCATTAACGGTAGGCTGTGAATGTATTAATACAAGTTCCAATCATTTAACAGTCGAAATAAAAGTACGAAACCGAACTTGTTGAAAGAGCAATATTCAGACCACAAACACGTATAATAATAACCCCTCCCATTAGCCACAACCTTGTATGAACATTACACTAACACCAAAGGTGGAATGGTGGCGTGATAATTTACAACTTAAAAACTAAGCACTATAAAATATACCATAGACCGAGCTTTGTACATGATTAGCTGTGACGATACCGATTTTGTACATATCCGACATTTTGAACTGTAAAGTAATCTGCCGTAATTGTTTCCCTTCTGAAATGAAACAATTCCTTTTTTTTTTTTTTTGCCCAGTACGATATAGCAGTAACATTCTGCACGTTAACTTAACAACAACATCAAGCTTACTGCTGTTCATGAGTGTTAACAAGGAACTAAAGTATGTGTATTGTTTCTATCTAAGTGGCCAGTAGTCGCGTGCGTGGCCCTGAAATCTCAACAACCAAAACCCGGTCTCTGTCGTGCACGTGCGATTCCTTCTTCGTAGTTTGGGTGATACAAATGCGTCTCAGTGGTGTTATCTGTTCTCCTAGGCTTACAGACCTCAAGACAGCAATGATACATAGTTCACAGGTGGATGCCGATAATTTACACAGCCGAACTATGCAGCGCGAGAAACAGGAAATTCGACTAGTTCCCTGCGTAAAGTCACCGTTAGAGACTTCACTACGTTTATTCGTACGCCAAAGGCTGTCTATCTACTTGTTATTCTCTATCTATCCGATTAATAATGCCATTTCAGATTCTATCTTCCAAACAGACGCTTTTGAAAAAGTTCTCTATCAAAACTCCGAACCCAGGACCATTCCTTGTTTCCCATATCTATAATGTACACACATATCATACACTCCTTTCGAATATCAATTAGGATATCCTACGTTAGGATTGCTTTTAACAATCCGGACAATCGTGTCGAGGTCACGAGGGAAGAGAGAACCATCGTAACTGCGGAAGCGGCACTGCGCCACCCAAGTAACCGAATTGATGCGTCAGCGTCAGGACGAGTGCGATAAAGTTGGCCGGTGTCCCCCAGCTCCTGGCTGGGTCACACAGCATGTACCTATACCATCTTGCGTCTGCATTTCCACACAGTTAAAGGCCGTAGCTTATGCCAGCAGTGATGCTGTGGGCAGAAAGTCCCAAGCTTCTCACTCCGTCCCCCTCAAACTTCTCATGACTCAGGTCATTCCCTCATGACTTATTACTTGGTTCCGTCCTGTTACTACATGTAACGCACAGCTAATGCCCAAATATTTCAAGAATAATGGGAAAGAGAGGGACATAAAAGCACCACCACTTGCACGGGACACACTACGACATTTCTTACGCACTGACTGCCTACCAGGTGAACTACACATCGCCAAAGCTGCAATGACCGAGATTAACTGTAGTGTCAATCACGGTCCCTAGAACCATCGAACAGGGGCACCCAGAGATAGTCTCCTGTGGGCACAATGTATTCAGAAATCCCACACGAAATGACAAGGTTATAACCCAGACTCGAACAATATTATTCAACACACACACGGAAATGCATTATAACTTCACAGGCTCAGCCCATATAGTTGCTAATGTGGGAGCAGGCGAGGCTCAATTGCCGGCAGTGGCAATGCTCTCTCTTTCTCTTTCTCTCTTCGGTACCACGTCCAAACTGACTTCACGTCCAACAAACTTCCTACAAGGTGTTCATCCCCCGGAAATGAGAAGACCATCGCATGAATGTCAGCAATCACATCTACCTTGTGCAGAGGTTCGGAAGCTGCGTGGAGCTACAGAACCTACACTTCACAACCCCCTAACCCACCCCCACCGAAACATAATTGCGTGGACCTTGCATAAGCACGGCAACAACTTTACTTTAATACCTCTGAAACTTATAATTTCCCAGCGACCAGAACTTTTAATCATAAACTGCTGACACAGCACATAAAATTTATTGGGAATTCAATCAAGAATCGGCGTTAACATGCCCAATCCATTACGTGTACAACACGGAGAAGTCAGCCAATTCTATACGTAAAAATAAGTGGGGCTGGCAATGCAATTACCAACCACTTCCTTTATGTTTCACTTCACTATAAAAACAGATCAGTTTTATCTATGAAAAATGCGCATTTTAAGACGAAAAGATCCATAACCCATCAAAAATGTAATTTTAGTCTCCATTTCCATGTAAATTTGAACACAGCATTAGTCTACTCGTGTTTTACTTTTCGCTGTGAAAAGTGAGACAACGTTAAACCTCCCATCAGACGTGCATAACCTGAATTGTTTTATGAACCTCTGTTGCTCGGCAAACGCCTGTGATGTCAGAAACAAAAACGTGCTTAGGAATTAGAGTTTACAGCAGTTACTTCAAAACACAGGCATTGCAAGCCACAGCAGTTACCTTTATTTCGTAAGAGATTCATTTGGAATCTTGAAAAAGCTTTATGGAATATTTGTACGCCACTTCGGTGCTCTTAGTTTTCAGAAACACGCCACAGAAAGTTCAACAATCATAAAAAAGAGAAACGGGAAACTTAACTGCAGAAGTAACAGACCTAATCCACATGCACAGTGAATGATGGAATCGTAAATTAATTAACCACTTCAGTGAGTAATTCTTGTTGCAAAGCACAGACAACACATCCACTCTGAAAGGTCCGCACACTTCCAGCAGTTGTCAATAAAACTTCCGTCTAATAATCCTTTTCATTCTAATAAATAATAAATAAAATTCACTGAAAAATATCACGTAATCTTCTAAAATTCAGTGACTGCTGTAGTAAACACTACTTTTAACGTAAGAAGAACGGAATTTTGTACATTGAGCTTATCTGTGTATGTCGCATTGTACTCAAACAATTATCGTTTCCGTCAACAAAAGTTCAGAAATTCTACTATACAACAACAAACAAGAGTGAGCAGCTGTATGAAAGGCAGTTCATGGTGTCACAGTCCAACCGTCAATCTTCTTCGCGAGTCACAATCAGGAAACAGAATTATAAAAATGAATTTTTAACTATTCGGATTGAGATATGTTTTCGAAATCCGGGTTTTAACGTTAAGTGTGCGATCGACACTTCATTGCGGCTTTTATTTCATTACTTTAGAAGATACTTCTCAAAACAGAACTGCCTAACACCATTTACGTGCGGAACGTTGGTCAAACAGCGGACACCTCATTTTGAAGTCTGGACGAAGTCAGAAAACTGTAAGTTTTCCAATAATTCGGAGTACTATGCTTTCGTTGCCGATCCAAGTGGCCGCGCCGTCTAAGTGGTGGGTCTGCGATCGCTGACGCGTTCGTTAGCTTTCAAACTGGCAATATGAATTTCTTGATTATGTTGGCTACCATGTACGAACATGAAGGCTGCACAGCTGAACCCTAAAATCCCAACTCTCGGTAAACTGCTAATTTGTTTTCAGGATTTTTTTTCTCCAGAACCTCCGCAAACTTCTTTTCAGCGCGCTGCTCTTTGCTGAAGTGCCAAAGTCACGTCTTCTAAGTTCAAGAGCCAATTCTTATTATTCCACCAAAGACTGTTAAGTGTGAGAGCTGGCATTCGTTTAAACTCGTGACAATCGAGTCTATAAGCAAACCTTTGGAAAGAGGCACACTTACAATAACTGGGGACAATACAAAACAGCTTTAGTTTACGAACTGCGGGCTTACATGGCGCACAGCATAGTGAGTGGAGGTCATCAGACCAAAACCACGTGGAGTTGAAATATCAGAAGAAGAAAAAAGAGGAAGAATTCGTAGCTAGTGGTAGTGTCGATAAATAAACCGTAAACAATAAAGAGAACGGAATGGAATGGCCTCAGGCAAAATTCGACTAGATACTTATTTTCAGGACATCTCCCCGAAACAAAATGCTGTACAACGAAATTTGTTCACACTTTCGTACATTCTTCACCGGTGATTAGGTCGAGCTGAAACATTACGGATGCTCTGCAGAAAGGGGCACAGGGTATTCTTCCCTGAGCTCTGCGATATTACTGTCAGTAGAACATTACGTGACAACGAATCTGTACTCTGCGGCATGTTAGAGAAATAAAAATAATATTTTTGAGAAACAAGAGAACCAGACACAGAAACGACGTGAATTTAGTTTGGAATCGGAATTACCTGAGCCTTTGACAAATGCAGGCGGGTTTGAAAAGCAAAGTGCAGTGACTCTGAAGGGAAAACCAGATGCTTCAGCTCGGCCCTAACAGTCGAGCGGCCGACCAGCTTCACATTCCGAGCGCTTTATTCCCGGGATAACACTGACCAGTACAGTGGGAGAGGAGGCTGCGTGCTCCTCAGCACCGATCTGAGCGTGAAAACGGAGAGAAAATTCCTGTCCCCGCCCCGAATCGAACTCCGCTCATCCAGCCCGTCCATAGCCGTTCACTTTACTAACGAAAGTTAAACTGGCTTGTTAGGAAACAACAAGAAACAAAAGCCTTATATCACTCTCTTTTCTTTTATTCTTGTGTTGGGGTGACACTGAGTCCCTCGGTACTGCAACCGCTAATTGCACCAGCCCCTCATAATAAATGAAAAAATGTGGAGCATTTTGTCCACAACAAACACCTCATGAACTGCCGTGCTATCGAACCCTGGCCTCCGTGATTGGAACCTGCGACTATCCACCTCAGCCATGCAACGACTGTAATACTACGTATAGTATGTATCATCCTTCAGTTTCGTCTCCTCTCGACACTACAGCTCATATCACACAGTCTACGTGAGCAGTGAAAGTCTCAACTAGTGCTCTGTAGCACGGAGGTCTCCTTACTTCACAAGATTCAGGCCCGTCTCTTGATATTCTACGAATCCAGACACGCACAA
>Ga0131853_10017028_pt1 | contig 13255 bp, 8 predicted proteins | sample TergutLab28metaG_FD_92764 | JGI IMG/M metagenome (GOLD analysis project Ga0131853, IMG submission 92764) | Labiotermes labralis P1 segment gut microbial communities from Petit-Saut dam, French Guiana - Lab288 P1 (version 2) (version 2) | ecosystem: Host-associated > Arthropoda: Insects >...
AATACACATATAATAACGGGAGAACCCAGTAATGTCAGTATAAACGTAACACTGGGGTATTTTCGCGTAACCTTTTTTGCCCAATGCAATGCGCATGCCCTGTATTATATTGTCACTTGTTACCTGTTTGGCTGTGCCCTATTTTTCCCACATTATTTCATAAACGGCAAGATTTTCGGAAAAAAGTGTTATTAAACATAAAACACAGGTTTTGACTTTCTCTACGGATTTTGTCTACAACATCCTCGTTCTAAGAAGCATTGCGTGAGATATGATCATAAATGTGTGCTGGTCCACGTGTAAATTACACCTCAACCTTGTCCGATTTTAAGGAAAATTTAATTTTCTCGACATATTTTTTCCAAAAAATATTCAAAAGCCAATTTTCGTATAAATCCGTCCAGTGGGAGCCGAGTTATTCAATGCGGATGGACGGACGGACGGGCACACATGACGAAGGTAATATTCGCTTTTCGCAATGTTGCAAACGCGCCTTAAACCGATTTTAAAAACGCAATTCACTACCCACGCCAGAGTGTCTCGTTATTTGCAGCACATTTGTACAATATATATCGTCAAAGTAACGCATTTCACAATAAATAAATTGGTCATAAGTTTTCCAAATTTGCTTCGGTGTTCTCCTTCGGCTTTGTCAGGGAGGGTGTTAAAAGACTTTCCTTTTCTTTTCATTTGGGTTGTCTCCGCGGGCAATGTAACACTGTGTCGCCCGGAATATGTCGTCCGCGATCTGCGGGTAGAACAGGCCTAGCCTAAAACATGAATTTCACGTAAACGATAAAAAAACCACTCTTGTTGCTGCACCGTGCATATCGTCGAATTATTTAATTAGTATACCAACTGATGCACATACATAAAACATTTCCACATTAAAACACCAAAAATTGCTCCGACATGTTTCAATCCTAAGATCATCATCAGGGAGCTACACTTTCCTTGCTAAAGTCACTTTTAAAAACTAGTTACTGATTGCTTTTGTTATATAATCCTGGTTCTGTGGCAGCTTGCTGCCACAGAACTAGTTACTGATTGCTTTCCTTATATAAGCATGCTGCCACAGAACCAGGATTATATAACAAAAGCAATCAGTAACTAGTTTTTAAAAGCGACTTTAGCAAGGAAAGTGTAGCTCCCCGAGGATGATTCTTGGATCGAAACATGTCGGAGCAGTTTTAGTGTTTTAATGTGTAACTTTTATATATGTGCATCAGTTGGTATACTATTTAATAAATGATAAAAAAAAACATTCAGATCCTGGGTTACGGTCCATCTCCATTAAACATCTTTTTAGATATTGTTGTGTTATTGACTGATACCTACACCTATTGTTTATATAGACACAACGGGGATGGCTCATTTTAGAAGCAAAATGCTGTCAACCCCAAATGTCGAAACTGCGATAGCAAGACGAACACTGCCAAAAATATAACCAACACTATATGCTGCGTATGACAGATACTGAGTTCATCTAGGGATCCGCCACCGGTAAGCACACTCCTCCCCCACTCCACTCCCCAGTTCACCCTCCTAGCAAAATACCGTGAATCCGATCATTACAGGGCTCCTGTAGGCAAGCTGCCGAGATATTAGGTCTCTGCTACCCCAATCCTCTACCATTCCAACCAGACCTCATATAACCAGCAGCACCCTTCCAGCCAATGCTCGGCTGCAGAAAGCACAGTTAATATATATATTGACATTTAAAGAAAACCTAAGATTATGTGGCTTTCACACTTACACGGATTAACGCTTCCTAGTCTTGAACTTTATCTCTGTTCAGCTAACCTTTAAAAAGGTTGAAGAGATACAGCAACGAGAAGGAGAAGGAGGAAAAGGAATAATTAGAAGAAGAAACAGAAGAATGCGTGGGGAAGTGGATATCGGAGGAACGATTATTATTATTACAACAAAAGCAACAGAACATTTTTAGAAGACTAGGATGGGCGGGTCACATCGTAAGAATGGAAGAACGTAGGATCCCAAAGGAGTTCTGAAAGGAAAATTCCAGCAACAAAAGATCAAGAGGAAAACCAAGAAGAAGATGGGCAAACGTTGTCCGGAGGAATGCTTTACAGATTATAGGCTTACGAGTTGGGAAGAGATGGGGTGGAGATAGAGGAGAATGGAGGCGCCTTTTAAGGCAGATCAGGGCCAAGTAGGGGCCGCAACCTTATGCAAAGGAAACAGACATCTCAGAATTGTGAAATCTCGCATATCGTAACACATAAATAGTCACACTAAGTATCTGGATTCAAGTCTTCTGAGATATATCGCTGTTCCTTGGGCCATTAGGGTAAATGTAATAACTGTACTGCCACACTTGACGATGTATCTGTGGAGTGGAAACCACACGCCTCATGACACAGCATGACACCCCAGAAGACTTGGCATATTCAGCTGCACCGCCTGTGAGGACCTAAAACCTCGCATACGCTTTCTATATCACAAAGATCATGATCGATTTGATATGAAAATCTTTAATTCAAATTTAATGCTTTGTGGACGTGTGCATCGTGACATATTTGCGCAAATATAGCCAACAGGATGCACTATTTTATTCCCAATTTATTTAAAAAATTATTAACCTCTACATGTTTTGAGCAGCTTTACTGATTATCATCAGGAGGTACTTTTCTGTGTACGCATCAATTGGTGTATATCATGCGTTAAACACACCAATTGATGTGTATACAGAAGAGTACCCCCTAATGACGTGGGACGGGTAGCGTAGTCGGTATAGCGACTGGCTACGGGCTGGACGTTCCGGGGATCGAATCCCGGTGGGGGCAAGATTTTCCGCACCTGTCCAGACCGGCCCTGTGGTCCACCCAGCTTCCTGTACAATGGATACCGGGTCTTTCTCGGGTGTAAAGAGCGGCCGGGGCGTGACGCTGACCCCTCAACCCTTCTAGTGCCGTGGTCAAGAAAGAGTAGAGCTATACCTCTACTACCCCTATAGGCCGTATGGCCTGTACAGAGCCTTACCTTATTTTCTGATGATGAGCAGTAAGCCTGCTCGAAACATGTAGAGGTTTAATAATTATTGAAACAAGTTGATAGTAAAATAGCGCATCCTGTTGGTTCTTGCAATTCAAATAACTGTTGTGTGTGAAAGGAGAGTCCAGTGTTGGTTGACGTTGCAGCAGGTGGCACGTGTAGGTCAACATGTAGCTATCGGTGGGTTTTAAAGTGCTTGATAATACTTTCATTTTCTTGTGTAACAAAGCGTTAACTAATAAGCAGATTACTGAATTTGGTGAATCTCAAGTACGCCAGACATTTTAATAAAGTTATTGAGTAAAATCACGATACTTAGTCAAGAAATTTCTTCTGCAGGCGGAGATTTGAACCTTGGAGTTTACTAACATCAAGCGTCACTATACTGGGACTGCGCAACTGCAATTTGTACATTACGGCCTACCTAATAAACTGGTAATGTCTTAATGGTGTCCTCCAGACATTACGCATCGCTGGAAGGGTTCAAGTGGGCAAACTTAAATTGTCTTAAGTAGGAATTTGCTACCTCCCTCCAACGTGGCCAAGCTAGCTTGGCCACGTTGGAGGGAGGTAGCTGTACAAAAAAATAGACCAGTGCCAGAGTCTGTAGTTACAGTTTTGTGTACTCCTGATGATGGGTGTGGTTGACACCCGAAACATGTACAGTGAATTGGCAGAATAATAAATAGACTGCTTTGTGTTGCATCTCGTTGGACAATTATTAATATAGATCAGCGATTCACGGAACCATAAATATTATAAAGTTAAAGAAAGAGTAGAGTCATACATGTACTCCCCATTTGAGCCTTCATGGCCTGTTCTTGGGCGAATTTTACTTTTATCCTTACGAGAATTTACCACCGTGGTGTTTAACAGTTCATTTGGTGACTGACAGCGCGCCGCCTTGTCTCACTTACAGGAACCAATCTCTTTATATTAATTATATAGGAAAAATATTAGCATTTTTTCAGCGAATCTTTTTAAACATGCAGCATATTATGCAACATACAGCATATTATGAAACATAACAGCATATTATGAAACATAACAGCATATTATGCTACATACAGCATGTTATGAAACATAACAGCATATTATGAAACATACAGCATATTATGCAACATACAGCATATTATGAAACATAACAGCATATTATGAAACATACAGCATATTATGCAACATACAGCATATTATGCAACATGCAGCATATTACGAAACATGCAGCATATTATGCAACATACAGCATATTATGAAACATATAGCATATTATGAAACATACAGCATTTTATGAAACATGCAGCATATTATGCAACATGCAGCATATTATGTAACATACAGCATATTATGAAACATACAGCATATTATGAAACATACAGCATATTATGCACAATTCACAGTTCCTCTAATGATTAAAACACATTAAAAATATAATTTTAAAACTTGTTTCGGCAGCGATAGAGAAGGCCAAATTATGCAGATTTATTTTCTCCAAATCTGAAATTTATAACGGTTTCCGGAAATTATTATTTTTCACGACAAACCACATCTGTCTTCAAAACTTTATATATCAGTGTAAGGCACATTTACCACCTGCTTTTATATCCATAACATTTCATGGTCCGCAGATATATCTGTGTATTTCATTAAGTTCTGAGGAAAATGTGCCACATTACATCAGTATGCAATTCTAAATGGTATGTTGTGTTATCTTAGACTTAAGAAGAGCGTCTATAGGCACCATTTAGAAGAGTTTCATTTTTAGAAGGTTAATATATCGTCTGTTGTCGAAGTAAAAATGTTAACACGACAAAACCAATGAAACATGCTAGAGATGCGTTCAACACAACAGCAGTTGGTGCAGCTGATAACCACAACCACCACTGCACTCTGTGTAAAGGAGAGCTCATAAAGTTTAGGCAAATGAGGCACGGCTGGCCGGCCGTGCCTTACACGTATCACGGCTACTACCTCCCATGGCCGGTCTATCTGTATCATGATGGTGGTGGTGTTGGTTTGGGTTAGTCCCCAAGGGTTCCAACCCTATTATACAACAACCTGGGCAGCTGACCCTACATTTCCCCTCTTGGTAGAGGAGCAAAAGCATTTGAATATCAATATTGCGCTTTTGGCCACTCGCTAATTCAGACCATTTATCATCACCTCCGAGGCGCAGCTCTCTGGGGTGTCTTTCCGACAGTAGAGTGCACAGTGTCGATTTCATAGCATAACCAGCACCAGTTCGAGTTCAGTTAACTACACTCAATACACTTCCGCCATTTGCTAATAAAACGATCAGCTTTCACAGTTATGAATTTCCTAAAACTCCATATAGAGTAGCTTACAGTACGTTGAATGTATCAACACAAATATATGTCGCATATGGCGGAGCAGAAAAGTACATACGGCGTTTGTGTTGGGAAGGAAAGGGACCACTCGGAAGACCTAGGGTTAGAAGGGCGGTTAATATTAAAATGTATCGTCAAGAAAGAGGATGGTAACTCGTAGACTGAATTCATCTGTCTCAGAATAGGAGGATACGGACAAGTGGCGGTGTTTTGTGAACACGGTAATGAACACTCAGATTCCATAAAATGCGGGAAATTTCTTGCTGAAGAAATATTGGCTTCCGAAGAAGAATTATGGTCCGTGGTGTTGGCAGTACGGACAGCAAATGAGCGAGTTAGTTCAAGCAGTAACACTTCTCCGTTACAGACAATGCAGGTGCTGTCCACTGCCAGACACCGGCTGTTATGGTATAGTGCGCGGCTGTGCGCCGTCTCTCCACTCTCACGTAAGGACTGTGTCCTTGATTATTCTAGGACAGCCTTCCTCCACATCCTTTCCAACAATTATTCACTAAATATTCTAACAATCGACGTTGTTTGACGTTCAGGTGACCGTGAATCGTGATAAATTCTTATAATAAAACCGACTAGATGCACTGATTTCTCAAATTTATTTTGGAATGAAACTCTACATGTTTCGGACAGTTCCTCTGTCCATCACCAGGAGTTCTTCACTATACACACAGCAATGGTATATGTCATACAGGTTTGTTGACAGCTTGCGAGCAGGATCAGGACGGAACTGAATTCCGTCCTGATCCTGTTGTATACCATTGCTGTGTGTACAGTGAAGAACTCCTGATGATGGACAGAGGAAATTTCCGAAACATGTAGAGTTTTATTCCAAAGTAAATTTGATAAATTAGTGCATCTATTTCGTTTTATTATAAGAATCGATGTTGTATAATTCGGTGTGCAGTCAGAGTTTTTAAATAAGCCATAAATAAATAATTACATTTTTACACTCTTTTATAGTTCGATATTATCCATGTCCTATGCAGTAAGGAAATTTTATAATATTTAATCCGACAATTGCACAACATTTAGATACAAACATATACAATCCTGTAGCAAGCCTCCTATCTCCGCGGTATGAAGAGCTACTATTGTGTTGTCTTTGCCCATTACAGTATTTTGCATTTTGTTTCGTACCTTAACAACAAAAAGACGCCTTGCATATATATATATATATATGTGTGTGTGTGTGTGTGTGTGTGTGTGTGTGTGTGTGTGTACTGCAGCCGATCATTTTTAGTATAGTTGTTTCTTAGGATTGCTGCCGTCAGTTACGGACTGTTCATGGCACGCGTTGTAAGTTAATCTATCAACGTATATACAGGACCGTTGGTGATAGGTAGGAGGGGAGAGATTTAAATGAGAAAACTTTAGCAGCGGACAACGGACGCTAGCAGTCCAGTGCGAATTCAGTCGCGTACGAGTGTGGTGTAAGTGGGAGTACAGAGAAGTGACTGTGTCAGTTTCCTAGAAATGATCTAGTTGTTTTACTGGATATAGCGCTCCATTATTTTATGTCAAGAATAAATTGAGCAAATAAAACAACAAGTAAAAAAGAAATAATTAAAACTGTATGTGATTCGGTGAACCACACCCGTTTCCCGAAAGAGGATCACCTACCAGACTGAGAGGGTCGGGACAGCAAAGTTACGAAGGGTGATCGTGTAGAATGTATCTATATACATGGGGGCGAGGGTATCCTGCTACCTTCATTACTAAATTAGGCCCTAAAGAAAGTGAGTGGTCAGTTAACACTCCTGCCATTTACCTTTGCAGAAAGAGCCCGCCACTGCTAACAAACAAATAGAAGACTGAGTTCAATACACATCTGTTCACACGAAATAATTTATGTGACTGAAACAAATTCTGTTGTGTTCGTTTGTACCTACAAATTTATTGTTTCAGTAATACAAGCAGCAAGTTGAAACATCACATGTCACACATATTAGTGTTTGTCCACAGAGGGTTCGCGATCTGAGTAAATTTTGGTCAGTAAATTATGAAGTTCCCTTTCTTCAGTTCTTTCTTATTTTTTGCTTTACTACCATTGCTGCTGGATAAAGCACTGTTTTTGGTAACAACTTTTACACTAATTTAACAAAAGTTTCTAAATTCTGCGGTTTTCAAAATTCTGACGTTTTACGCAGGATTGGTTAGTGGTTGCGTAACGATGTGTCAAGACAGACACTGTTCCCATAACCATTGAAGTTGGGACCGATATGCTGTCCATAAACAACGGTAAAAGAACTACCAACCAACCTTGCCCAACAAATGAGAAAAACGAAGACTTTAGCTACACTTTGGCGGAAACCTCCAACCCTCTTATTTTTACAAATATTCCCAGTTTAAATGTTACTGCCAGTTGTTTGTAAGAGGCTTGGGGTCAAAAATAATTTTGACGAGGATTTCCGCAGAATTTTTGAGGCACTGGAATGGATACATTGTGGCAGAAATGTTGAGTAACGTTGTTCTGACGGGAAAAGCGTCGCTAAACAAAACACAGAATAAATAGAATATAAATTCGTTAGGTAATATTCAAGTAATGAAACCCATACCTGCTGTCATGTTGATGTGGAATTTACACTCAAAAAATAAAGTGCCAAATGAAGTTTACAGGTCTCTGAGAAAAACTAATACCACATTCATCAGTGCCAAAAAAAAAAAAAGAAGCAAAAAGTACCGGCAAACAGATACAGTTAACGAGCTAACCCTGACAGAGGGGCAAGACATGTTTTCCGTGAGTGATGAAATCCTGACCAGAAATAAATCCCCTTCAAACAACCTACGCTTTACCAATGGGGCAAAAAAAAGTACTTCTCGGTACGAAATAAATCCAGTTGTTGCTCCAATACATGTCCGTTGGTCTTGATTTTTCATTGGTTTACACTCTAATGTGCTGTTAAGTATCGAGCTGGACTTAGAAGTTGTTAGAAAACGAAATTTATGTCCAACGACTTTAACCGACTGGTGGGTAAGTAAATGTCATGACCGGTACAGTTACACCAGAATGCAATTGGACGATGTATACGACGACGTCGTCGGGTCATTCATCACATGAGTGTTTATGAAGCCACTTTAGCCGGGCTAGAGCAGCGCCAGGCTTTGGCGTGATGCAGTCCCCTCCCTTCTGCTGCCTCGGCCAACAGACCCCCGGGAACTACCGGGAGCCCACAGGGGTGTAAATCGTTCGACACTTGACAGTTCTTCTACAGGTTATATCTCATCGTTCGGGCACCTGGCCTTGTTATTTCTATTGCAGTTAAACCTTTAATTCTTTGGACTTTGCGCACTGTAAAGGTTAACGGAGAATTTGTCCCTGTCGACGCCAAGAAGGCGTATATGGGGGAGTTGTCTTTTGGCTCCACTCGTTCGTAACCTCGGTACTAGAAGCAGGTATTAACTTCACGTCCTGGCCGCTTTACCGCCGAAGGAAATGCCATCGGTAATACTGAGTAGGATAGAGCGCGGGCGGTCGAACCGATCTGAAGGTGTGAAGAATACAAAAACTTGTTGCTCATGCCGGCATTCGAACTCTGTATCATTCAGCCCGTAATTGTAGTCGCTACACTGACTACACTAACCCGGTTTCCCGAGCATTGCCTAAAGCATATTTAATATATACGACGTTTCGGGACTTCCCTCTAAAGTTTTTATAGACGTACTTCAACTGCAGATATTGTTACACCTGAATATGTAATGGGGGGGGGATGCTTTTAAAGTTAAATGTCTGGAAGGCACTACGTCAAAATACAAAATAAATAAATATAGTTTTAATTTATTTTAAACTTGCTCAAGGTTGTCTGATTTTTCTCATGCGGCGCGATGTGTAAGATTCGTTGACAGAAAGTAAATAGAAAGTAAATATTTCAGAACACCTTGTACTATAATATAGTGGAGTGTATTAAATAGTATGTAGTGTTTCGTATGCAATATGTTGAACTGTAGTACAGTAAATAGTAAATAGGAAGTAAATAGTAAATAATACCGTGATATTTCACATATTTTCCTTGTATTAGACGGTTACTAATATAATATTAAAGGGATAATAATAATAATATCAATGAGTAGAAGTCTATCTATAGTAGCAACCCTACTACATTATACTACAATGTAGTGTAGTGCAGCATTCGGTAAACTGAAATTCCAGCACAAATGGATCCAGTGCAACTTGTTAGGACCTCATTCAAAAGCGCCCACATGCACTAATAATTTTATTAACTTACTTACTGGTCTGGTGTTTTGTTTGCAGTAAACCTCTTGTTGACTTTATCTCAGTAATTAACCAACTTTATGTACAAAAATTTTGTATATCAAGCTGGTTAGTTACTGAGATAAATATACTGAGATGCACGATCAGTAAAACGTCAAAACTCTTGTTGACTGTTAGTATAAATTATGTATCACCCAAATATTCTTACATGACGCTCAAGCAACACGTACAGTCAGCATCATAACCATTATTTATGCACGAACTATTTTCAAGTTACCTAAGAAAGCAAAATGACAGAATAAACAGATTTGTAATAACGTGCAAATAAGGTCATTAAAACTAATAAGATACCATTAATGACAACATGAATACTTTCTTATTTATTTGTACAGTATACGGTAAACCTGGCAGTGAATATTTCACAAATATGTATAACCACGAAATAAATGCGCGCGCAGAGACCTCGATGAAGATTTATCAAGAACTAGAAGCACGTGTCAGGCCCCAGCTTAAAACTGTTATTATTATTATTATTATTATCATCATCATCATCATCATCATCATCATGTCCTTTATGCAGGGTATTTATACTTATATTCCTGAGACAAACTATGGCCCTAGGGAATACAGTGTTGCAGCTATTCTGTTGTTACTATTCATGGTGCTTATATCGTTAGCTTTAGTGTTGAATCTATTGTACTTGTACATTAGTACTTTCCGAAGTGTGTGTGCAGTGCACCATTTAGCTGTTTTCTGTAGTTCCTTGACTTCATGGTTTCCTGGTATGTTGCTCACGTATTTTCTGAATAACTTTGAAATAGTCACAATCATTCAAATATACGTGAACATTATATTATTAATTTTATTACTATTATTATTATTATTGCCGTTGTTGATATTATTATTGTTGTTGTTTCCTATCCATAAATTGGGGTGTCCAACTCCAGATACGAGGCACAGCTGTCCTGAAGTAGATGTTTATAATTTTCCTCTCTCCGTCTTGACAAATATTGGCACACTGCAATTGCAATTCTGCGAATCCTTGCATGTTCACCAATCACAAACATTCTCCCTGTCCATATAACGCTCAGTGTCCCATTTAGACGTGTTATTTAGCGACGCCGTCAATTCCTTAAGTTTAAATAGCGTAGCTGCTAGATGAATGAATGAGCATGGTTTATTGCTGGAATGACAGCGGCACAGGACAAGGGACGTACTCGGAGAAAACCATGTCCCAGTGTCACTTTGTCCATCACTAATCTTACACGGATTGGCCTGGAATCGAAGACGAGTCCCTCTTGTACGAGGCCGGTGAATAACTGCCCGAGACATGCACAAACCGACATAACGATGAGAAAGCTTTTGTGACTAATAAAGCAAACATACAGACGGACGGACAGACAGGCAGGCACAGATGTCCCTGTGATTGAAGTAATACTTGTCTCAAATAAAGTGGCTTCAACATTAATTGCGAAAACTATATTTTTAAAAAAATCCTAAATTTAACATTTATTTCACAGAAGGACTTCCGATTATTTCAGAGAAAAAAACCATATTTTCTTATGTGTAACACCAAAATAATACACTAATTTTCGTTGCACATTGCTTAAAATTACGAAAGAGTACCGCTTGTTACTCAAATTCCTAAGATTACTTCATTTAACGCTCATGGCTTGTGACTTAACCAAAACCACTGACGGTAAGGGACACCCCTTGCACACCACCCCGCTCCCGCTGCCACCACCGCCCCGGGCCCCGGCTTGCCGAGCCTAGCTATGCCGGGTGATTAACTGTGTGAAATCAGTCCGCGAAATTAAATCCGGGATGCCCAAGTCTCAGATTATTACATAGTTCAGTGTTCATAAATATAGAGCGACGGGTGCATGTCCCAGAGAGAGAGAGAACGAGAGAGAGAGAGTGATTGACGAGGAGAGTTATACAGCACATAGATGTCTCTGTGTGCTGGACAGAGAGGGTGAGAGTTTTATCCATCCACTAAGGGAGTACGAATGTCATATCACAGGGCGTGTTAGCGTGACTCGGAGAGCATTAACAAGATCTGTATTCCAAATTTGAAATACCGCTATGGAAATTTTCCCTGTGGAATTTAAATATGTAGGAAGACGAAACAATAAATCACATCACAATACGAACTCTCCATATTTAACTCAGACCTGAGGATGTAATAAAGACATATGATCGTACGCAAATACACTTACACATTCAGCACCTGACACTTCCCTAAACGTGATGTTAATACCTGCAATTTACACCAATCCTCCAACAGCGTAACTGACTAATTAAATAATTTTACGGTGCAGAATTTTTCCTGAAAAGCTAACAGTCGTTCAGCTGGTTAAGTAATACCTCATCCTTAGTGATGTCCGGAGGTTTTAATGATAGTCGGGTATAGGACGCCTTCCTGAGTCAGATAAATCCAAACGACATTCCAACCCACTCTTTGGTTAAGAGACTCTTAATATTACCCTCCCAATTACATCTAGGACTCCAAAATGTGCTTTTCCCTTCAGGTCTCTCGACTGAAATTGTGTGTGCATTCATTGCCAGTCAGTAAACTTATAAATATCAATTTTCAAAAAAACAATAGGTACATTTTTATCATTCGGAGACAGAATAAGTAGTGAATACGATACGGACTGGACGTTGCAGGAATCGCTCGATCCCATGTAAGGTGGGGTTTTTTCTTTCCCAGAGCCTCCATATCGGATCTGGGGACCACCAAGCTCCCCACTCAAAAGGCGCCATTGTGGCTTTTGAGTGGGGATTAGTGACCTATGCCTGAAGCCGATCTCTCACCTTGTCTGATATCAAGATCAAGAATAAAGGAAAACACACCCTCCCCCCCCCCCGTCCGTGTGTGTTCCAATACACACAGCGATACATTTTCCTTACTTATAATTTTAATTTCCTAATTTCATAATGAAATCCCCTAAAGCAGATATGTATATTTCAAAAATTAAACAGCATTAATGAAAATAAAATTAATTAATTAACTAATTAATCTCACAATAATACACACGTGATTCTAGGTCGAAAATATCATTAATAACAATGAATTCATAATATTTCATCCTTCTGGAATACGCAAACATGCGGACTGATAAATAGCCATCAGTCCAGGGCCGCTGTGAGAACCTCAGACCTACCTCAGTCCATTCACACTTTCTTTGCACGGGCAACAGGAGAAGGTGGAGCTAATTGCATTAAAGAAAGGCGTAAATTCGTAATTTAAGCTACAAAAAATTTGTCTACACGGTACAATGATTTCGCTGTTACACTATCAGCTCATATTCGTCCTCAGACTCACAGTAACCTGTTTCGGTTCGCTCGTCGGCAGTACAGCATCGCGATGGGCTCGGAATTGTTCTGACCGAAAAATAATCCGTTTTCTAACCATGTACCAGATATACGAAGAATCTTGATGCTCATGGAAAGGCATTTGGTCGTAACACACACACACACATCACACACACCACACACAAACACAAACACACATCACACACACCACACACACACACACACACAAACACACACACACACATCACACACACCACACACACACACACACCCACACACACACCACACACACCACACATCACACACACACACACAACACACACACACACACACACTACACACACTCCACACA
>Ga0131853_10017029_pt1 | contig 13254 bp, 12 predicted proteins | sample TergutLab28metaG_FD_92764 | JGI IMG/M metagenome (GOLD analysis project Ga0131853, IMG submission 92764) | Labiotermes labralis P1 segment gut microbial communities from Petit-Saut dam, French Guiana - Lab288 P1 (version 2) (version 2) | ecosystem: Host-associated > Arthropoda: Insects >...
CAGCCGCAGCAGCCGGGTCACCATCTGGCCGACCTGGGCCTTGTCGGCCCGGCCGCTGCCGGTGACGGCGGCCTTGACCTCGCTGGGGGTGTGCAGGTGGACCGGCAGGCCGCGCCGGGCCGCGCACAGGATGGCCACCGCGCTGGCCTGCGCGGTGCCCATGACGGTGCGGACGTTGTGCTGGCTGAAGACCCGCTCGACGGCGACCGCGTCGGGCCGGTGCTCGTCCAGCCAGGACTCCAGGCCGCGCTCGATGAGGACCAGCCGGTCGCCGATCGGCGCGTCGGCCGGGGTGCGGACCACGCCGACGCCGGCCATCGCCAGCGGCCGGCCGGGAGAGCCGTCGACCACGCCGACCCCGCACCGGGTCAGCCCCGGGTCCACGCCGAGTACGCGCACGCCGCCCCTCCCTTCGCACCGCCGTCCGCCCTGTTCCCGCAGGCTATCGGTTCGCACTGACAAACGGGTGAGGGGCCGGCGGGGTGTGTCCCCGCCGGCCCCTCACCCGGCCGTGCGTCAGGGGTGCGGCGTCAGGCGTCGACCTTCTCCATGACCTCGTCGGAGACGTCGAAGTTGGCGAAGACGTTCTGCACGTCGTCGCTGTCCTCCAGCGCGTCGATGAGCTTGAAGATCTTCCGGGCGCCGTCCTCGTCCAGCTCGACCTGCATGGTCGGCAGGAAGTTGGCGTCGGCCGAGTCGTAGTCGATACCGGCCTCCTGCAGGGCCTTGCGGACCGGCACCAGGTCGGTGGCCTCGCTGATCACCTCGAAGGACTCGCCCAGGTCGTTGACCTCCTCGGCGCCCGCGTCGAGCACGGCGCCCAGCACGTCGTCCTCGGACAGCTCGACCTTGGGGACGATCACCACGCCCTTGCGGTTGAACAGGTACGACACCGAGCCGGGGTCGGCCATCGAGCCGCCGTTGCGGGTCATGGCGACCCGCACGTCGGATGCGGCGCGGTTGCGGTTGTCGGTCAGGCACTCGATGAGCACGGCCACGCCGTTCGGGCCGTAGCCCTCGTACATGATCGTCTGGTAGTCGGCGCCGCCGGCCTCGAGTCCGGCACCGCGCTTGACCGCGCTGTCGATGTTCTTGTTCGGCACCGACTGCTTCTTGGCCTTCTGGATGGCGTCGAAGAGCGTCGGGTTACCGTCCGGGTCCGCACCTCCGGTGCGGGCCGCGACCTCGATGTTCTTGATCAGCTTCGCGAAGAGCTTGCCGCGCTTGGCATCGATCACGGCCTTCTTGTGCTTCGTCGTCGCCCATTTAGAGTGGCCGGACATCCGACTGTCTCCTTCGCGTCACCAATGTACTTACTTCGTCGCGCGATCGATCCTACCGGTGCGAGGTCAGCTCCCGGTGCGCACTGCGTGCACGAAGAGTTCATGGACGCGGTGGTCGCCGGTCAGCTCGGGGTGGAACGAGGTCGCCATCACCCGGCCCTGCCGCACCGCCACGATGTGCCCGCCGTACTCGGCCAGCACCTCGGCGCCGGCTCCCACCGACTCGACCCACGGGGCGCGGATGAAGACGCCGTCGACCGCGCCGCCGGGCACGCCGCGCACGTCGACCCGGGCCTCGAAGGACTCGTTCTGCCGGCCGAAGGCGTTGCGGCGCACGATCATGTCGATGCCGCCGAAGGTCTCCTGGCCGCTGCGCGGGTCGAGGATCTTGTCGGCGAGCATGATCAGCCCGGCGCAGGTGCCGTAGACCGGCAGGCCGTCCCGGATCGCCGCGCGCAGCGGCTCCATCAGGCCGAAGAGCACGGCCAGCTTGGAGATCGTGGTGGACTCGCCGCCGGGTACGACCAGGCCGTCCACGCCGGCCAGCTCCTCGGGGCGCCGGACCGGCACGGCCGCGGCGTCCGCCGCGGCCAGTGCCGCCAGGTGCTCCCGCACATCGCCCTGCAGTGCCAGGACGCCGATGGTGGGGGTGCTGCTCATCGTGTGTGTTACCAGCCCCGGTTGGCGTAGCGCTCGGACTCCGGGAGCTCGTCGCAGTTGATGCCGACCATGGCCTCGCCCAGGTTGCGGGAGGAGTCCGCGATGACCTTCGGGTCGTCGAAGAAGGTGGTGGCGCGGACGATCGCCGCGGCCCGCTTGGCCGGGTCGCCGGACTTGAAGATGCCGGATCCGACGAACACGCCCTCGGCGCCGAGCTGGCGCATCAGCGCGGCGTCCGCGGGGGTCGCCACGCCGCCGGCGGAGAACAGCACGACGGGCAGCTTGCCCAGCTCGGCGACCTCCTTGACCAGCTCGTAGGGGGCGCGCAGCTCCTTGGCGGCGGCGTACAGCTCGTTGTTGTCCAGGCCCCTGAGGCGGGAGATCTCGCCCTTGATCTGGCGCAGGTGGCGGACCGCCTCGACGACGTTGCCGGTGCCGGCCTCGCCCTTGGAGCGGATCATCGCCGCGCCCTCGGCGATCCGGCGCAGGGCCTCGCCCAGGTTGGTGGCGCCACACACGAAGGGGGTGGTGAACGCCCACTTGTCGGAGTGGTTGACCTCGTCGGCCGGGGTGAGCACCTCGGACTCGTCGATGTAGTCGACGCCGAGCGCCTGGAGCACCTGGGCCTCGACGAAGTGGCCGATGCGGGACTTGGCCATGACCGGGATCGAGACGGCGCTGATGATGCCCTCGATCATGTCGGGGTCGGACATCCGGGCCACACCCCCGTCCTTGCGGATGTCGGCGGGCACCCGCTCCAGGGCCATGACGGCCACGGCGCCCGCGTCCTCGGCGATCTTCGCCTGCTCCGGGGTGACGACATCCATGATCACGCCGCCCTTGAGCTGCTCGGCCATGCCGCGCTTGACGCGCGCGGTGCCGGTCTCGGGGGTGGCGGCGGGGGGCGGGGTGGTGGACACGGTGACCTCGTTCCTGACGAAAGGACGGATTCGACCATGGTTGTGCCACGGTCTGCGCCTATCGTCCGGCGGGCCGCCGGCAGCGGAAAAGGGCCAATTCCGGGGCAGTGGCTCCCGCGTGGCACCGATCGGCCGGCCGCCCGCGCCCGGCGGACCGCGGCCGCCCGGCGGTCCGCCGGTTCTGAAGCCCCGCCGTCCGCCCGGTCAGCGGGCCGCGGTCGCCCCGCCGTCCGAGGTCAGCGCGCCCGGCGGCTCGTCGTCCATCTCGAACGCCATCGGGAAGGGCGCGTGGCCGGCCAGCCGCAGCCAGCGCACGACCCGGTGCTCGCGGACCAGCCGGGCCGCGCGCACCGCGTCGTTGTGGAAGCGCCGGGCCATCGGCACCCGCCGTACCGCCTGGGTGAGTTCGCCGATCGCCGCGGTGCCGCCGGGCGCCTCGCGCACCGCGGTGACCGTCTCGCCCTCGGAGAACACCGCCCGCAGCGCCTGGCTCAGCTCGCTCTCGGCCACTTCGCGCTGCTCGGCCTCGGCCTGCCGGGCGGCGTGCGCGGACTCGTAGAGCACGATCGAGGCGGCCGGGTCGAGCACGCCCGCGGTCGCCAGCTCCTGGGCGACCGAGGCGCGCCGGAGCAGTTGTGCGTCGAGGGCCGCCCGGGCGGCGTCGATCCGCGCGTGCAGCCGGTCCAGCCGGCCCGCCGTCCAGCTCAGGTACAGACCCACGGCCACGACGGCGACCGCGACCCAGATGATGGTGGTGGTCACGGGCGGCAAGGTTACCGGCGGGGCCGGTACGTCCGGTCGGAGCGGTCGCCCGAGTCGTCCCTGCCGAGGCCGAACCGGGCCCGCAGCCCGGTGCGTTCGTCGGTGGCGACGTGCGCCGCGCCGTCGGCGACGGTCTCGTAGACGGCGAGGATGTCGCCGCCGACCACCGACCAGTCGAAGCGGCGCACATGGGCGGCGGCCCTGTTGCGCAACTCCTCGCGGCGTTCCGGGTCGCCCAGCAGCCGGACGGCCGCGGCGGCCAGCGCGCCGGCGTCCTCGTTGGCGAACAGCTCGCCGGCGGCGCCCTGGTCGAGGACCTGCGCGAAGGCGTCCAGGTCGCTGGCGAGCACCGGCGCGCCGGCCGACATGGCCTCCACCAGGATGATGCCGAAGGACTCGCCGCCGGTGTTGGGCGCCACGTACAGGTCGACGCTGCGCAGCAGCCGGGCCTTGTCCTCGTCGCTGACCATGCCGAGGAACTCCACGCGGTCGCGCATCTCCCGCGGCAGCCCCTGCACGGCCTCCTCGGCGTCCCCGCGGCCGGCGACCAGCAGCCGGGTGCCGGGGCGCTCCGCGAGGATCGCGGGCAGCGCCCGGATCAGCACGGGCAGGCCCTTGCGCGGCTCGTCGATCCGGCCGATGAAGCCGATGGTGCCGGACTGCCACTCCTTCTTCGGCTCTGCGCCGGCGAAGAAGTCGACGTCGACGCCGTTGGGGATGACCACGGCGTCGCCGCCCAGGTGCTCCACCAGGGTGCGCCGGGCGTACTCGCTCACCGCGATCCGGGCCCGGATCTTCTCCAGCGCGGGTTGCAGGATCGGGTACGCGGCGATCATCGCGCGCGACCGCGGGTTGGAGGTGTGGAAGGTCGCCACGATCGGGCCCTGCGCGGCCCAGCACGACAGCAGGCCGAGGGAGGGCGAGGCCGGCTCGTGGATGTGGATGACGTCGAAGTTGCCCTCGTGCAGCCAGCGGCGCACCCGCGCGGCGGACAGGAAGCCGAAGTTGAGCCGGGCGACCGACCCGTTGTAGGGCACCGGGACGGCGCGCCCCGCGGACACGACGTAGGGCGGCAGCGGGGTCTCGTCGTCCGCGGGGGCCAGCACGGACACCTCGTGGCCGAGCCCGATGAGGTGCTGGGCCAGGTCGCGGATGTGGAACTGGACGCCTCCGGGGACGTCCCAGGAGTACGGGCAGACGATCCCGATCCTCACGCGCTCTCCGTTCCGGAGCCTTCTGTGCCGGGTGACGTCGTGGTGGACGTTCCTGGGGCGGCGGCGGGTTGCCCGCCGGCCGCCGGCGCCTGTCCGGCGGGTGCCTTCCCCGCGGGCGTGCGGCCGTCGGCCGCCGGCGGCCGCGGCGGGAGGTCGGCGAGCCACAGCCGCTGCAGCATGTGCCAGTCCTCGGGGTGGTCGGCGATGCCCGAGGCGTACGCGTCGGCCAGCGCCTGCGTCATGGCGGCGGTGCGGGACGCCCGGTCGCCGCTGTCCGGCACGGCGACCGGCGGGTGCACCCGGCCCTGCATGACCGGCGAGTCGTCGTACCAGAGGGTGACCGGCAGCAGCAGCGCCCCGGTCTGCTGGGCGAGCATCGCGGGCCCGGCGGGCATCCTGGTCTTCTCGCCGAAGAAGTCGACCTCGACGCCGCTGGCCGACAGGTCGCGGTCGGCCACCAGGCACACCAGGCCGCCGGCCCGCAGCCGCCTGGCCAGCGTCCCGAACGCGGAGCCGCCGGTGTGCGGCAGCACCTCCATGCCCAGGCCCTCGCGGTAGGCGACGAACCGGTCGTAGAGGGTCTCCGGCTTCAGCCGCTCGGCGACCGTGGTGAACGGGGTCTCCAGCTTCGTGGTGACCCAGGCGCCCGCCAGGTCGTAGTTGCCCATGTGGGGCAGCGCCAGGATCACGCCGCCGCCGGCCGCCAGTCCCCCGGTCAGGTAGTGCACGTCCTGCGGGTCGAAGCCGCCGCGGATGCGGTCCTTGCTCCAGGCCGGCAGCCGGAAGGACTCCATCCAGTAGCGCAGGTAGGAGCGCATGCCCTTGCGGGACAGCTCGCGCAGCTCCTGCTCGCCGGCGCCGGGCACCACGCGCGCCAGGTTCGCCTCCAGCCGCTGGACGCCCTTGCCGCGCTGCCGCCAGGCCGCGTCGGCGACGGTCCGGCCGAGGGCCCGGGCGGCCGGCTCCGGCAGCGTCTTGACCGCGCTCCAGCCCAGCCCGTAGAGCCCGTCGACGAGGCGTTCCTTCACACGCCGCTCCCCTGGTCGGCCAGCGCAGCCGCATCCGCCTCCGCGGCCTCGCGCCGGACGGTGACCACGCGCTGGATGAGGGTGATCAGGCTGCCGACGGCCACCACCCAGAGGGCGATCGGCAGCAGCCACTGGATGCCGGGCACGCCGAACGTCCGGTGGAAGCCGGCGAGGCCGCACAGCACCAGGGTGATCACCAGCCGCTCGGACCGCTCGACCAGGCCGTTGACGTTCACCGGCAGCCCGATCGCCTCGCCGCGTGCCTTGGTGTACGACACCACCTGGCCGCTGGCCAGGCAGAAGATCGTCACCGCGCACAGCACGAGGTCGTTGCCCTTACCGGCGTACCACATGGCCAGGCCGCCGAAGACCGCGCCGTCGGCGACGCGGTCGAGGGTGGAGTCCAGGAACGCGCCCCAGCGGCTGGAGCGGCCCATCTGGCGGGCCATGTTCCCGTCGATCAGGTCGGAGAAGACGAACAGCGTGATCACGACCGTGCCCCAGAAGAACTGGCCCCTGGGGTAGAAAGCCAGCGCGCCGGCCACCACGCCGGCGGTGCCGACGAGCGTCACCGCGTCCGGGGTCACCCCCTTGCGCAGCAGGAACGAGGCGAACGGCGTGAGGACACGCGTGAAGAACGCACGCGCGTACTTGTTCAGCATGGCCTTCCCGACAGGTGTGAGAGGAGTGCGACGGCGGGCCGGGCGGCCACCGGATGGCCCATCGTAGCCAGCCCCGCGACACCGAACGCGTGTGGCACCTCCCCGCGCGCCCCGACACGCGCCGCAGCCGGCCCGCGCGGCCCTGCCGCACCCTGACCGGGCCGGGCGTCCGACGTATGGACGGCTGGTGACACCCGTGGGAAGGTCGAATTACCGCGGGCGTCATCCCAGCCGCCTGTGTGGCTGGTGCGGTGCGCCCCCGGATCCGCGCCCGTCCCGCGGGTGCGGTCCCTCATGCGGTGACAGACCGGGAGGCGAATGACACATGGGTGGTGCATCCGACAGGAGAGATGTTCAATCAGGGGCCGCCGGAGGGGCACCTGCGGCCGGCCGCCCCGACAAGGTGCGCAACGTGGTGCTGGTCGGCCACAGCGGAGCAGGCAAGACGACCCTGGTGGAGGCGCTCGCGCTGGCCACGGGGGCGGTGAACCGGGCGGGCCGCGTCGAGGACGGCGGCTCGGTCTCCGACCACGACGAGATCGAGCAGCGGCAGCAGCGGTCGGTGCAGCTGTCGCTCGTCCCGGTGGAGTGGGACGGTATCAAGGTCAATGTGCTGGACACCCCCGGCTACGCGGACTTCGTCGGGGAGCTGAGGGCCGGTCTGCGGGCAGCGGACGCGGCCCTCTTCGTCGTCTCGGCCGCGCAGGACGGCGAAGGCATCGGCGGGGCGACCCGGCTGGTGTGGGACGAGTGCGCGGCGGTCGGCATGCCCCGGGCGGTGGTCGTCACGCACCTGGAGTCGGCGCTGGCCGGCTTCGAGGAGACGGCCGCGCAGTGCGCCGCCGAGCTGGGCGGCGACGATCCGGACGCGGTGCTGCCGCTGTACCTGCCGGTGCACGGCCCCGAGGGACCGGACGGCCACGCGCCGGTGACCGGCCTGGCCGGACTGCTCACGCAGCGGGTCTTCGACTACTCCGGCGGTGAGCGCACCGAGGTGCAGCCCGGCCCCGACCTGCTGCCGCAGCTCCAGGAGGCCAGGAACCGGCTGATCGAGGGGATCATCGCCGAGAGCGAGGACGAGACCCTCATGGACCGCTATCTGGGCGGCGAGGAGATCGACGTCAAGACGCTGATCACCGACCTGGAGCGGGCGGTGGCGCGCGGCACCTTCCACCCGGTGCTGGCGGCCGCCCCGGCCGCCGAGGGCGCCCGGCAGGGCCTGGGCACGGTGGAGCTGCTGGAGCTGGTCACCGGCGGCTTCCCCACGCCGCTGGAGCGGACGCCGCCGCCGGTGACGAGTCCCGACGGGCGGCCGGAGCCGGACCTGGTGTGCGACCCGGAGGGGCCGCTGGCCGCCGAGGTCGTCAAGACCGCCTCCGACCCGTACGTGGGCCGGATCAGCCTGGTGCGGGTGTTCTCCGGCACGCTGCGGCCCGACGAGACGGTGCACGTCTCCGGGCACGGCATGGAGGACCGCGGGCACGAGGACCACGACGTGGACGAGCGGGTCGGCGCGCTGTCGTCGCCGTTCGGCAAGCTCCAGCGGCCGGTGCCGTCCGCGAAGGCCGGCGACCTGGTGTGCGTGGCGAAGCTGGCCCGCGCCGAGACCGGGGACACGCTGTCGTCGAAGGACCACCCGCTGCTGATGGAGCCCTGGCAGATGCCGGACCCGCTGCTGCCGGTCGCCATCGAGGCGCACAGCAAGGCCGACGAGGACAAGCTGTCGCAGGGCCTGTCGCGGCTGGTGGCCGAGGATCCGACGATGCGCCTGGAGCAGAACCCGGACACCCGGCAGGTCGTGCTGTGGTGCCTGGGCGAGGCGCACGCGGACGTCGCGCTGGAGCGGCTGCGCACCCGCTACGGGGTGCAGGTCGACGCGGTGCCGCACAAGGTGTCGCTGCGCGAGACGTTCGGCGAGGCGGCGGTCGCGCGCGGCCGGCACGTCAAGCAGTCGGGCGGGCACGGCCAGTTCGCGATCTGCGACATCGAGGTGGAGCCGCTGCCGGTGGGCTCGGGCATCGAGTTCGTGGACAAGGTGATCGGCGGCGCGGTGCCGCGCCAGTTCATCCCGTCGGTGGAGAAGGGCGTGCGGGCGCAGGCCGCCCGCGGTGTGGCCCTGGGCTACCCGGTGGTGGACATCAGGGTCACCCTCTCCGACGGCAAGGCGCACTCGGTGGACTCCTCCGACGCCGCCTTCCAGACGGCGGGCGCGCTCGCGCTGCGGGAGGCCGCCGCGGCCTGCCGGATCCATCTGCTGGAGCCGGTCTCCGAGGTCGGCGTGCTGGTGCCGGACGCCTACGTGGGCCCGGTGATGAGCGATCTGTCGAGCCGGCGCGGTCGGGTGCTGGGCACCGAACCGGCCGGTCCCGGGCGGTCGTTGGTGCGCGCCGAGGTGCCGGAGATCGAGATCGGCCGGTACGCGGTGGACCTGCGCTCGCTGTCCCACGGCACGGGCCGGTTCAGCCGGCGCTACGCCCGGCACGAGCCGATGCCGGCGGCGCAGGCCACCCGGCTGCGCCAGCAGGCGGAGGAGGGGGAGCACACCCGGTGACACCGCGCCCGCCGGGGCGCACCGCGGTTCCCGGAAGCGGCCCGGGGCGCGCAGGCCGTTGCGTGTGCGCCCCGGATGACCCGCCAACAGGGCCTGGAACCAAGGTCGTTCGGCGGCCCGCAGGCTCCCTGCGGGCCGCCGCGCCGCTAATCTGGAAAGTGCTCCGAACGTGTGACGCGCCGTCCGGCGGGGAATGGGCTGGTCGGAGCGGGTGATGTGGCGGGCGGACCGGCCGCGGAGGCCGGACGCCCGCGACCTGGGATCTGGGGGCTTTGGTGACGGACGGGTTCGACTTCAGCCCCGGGGCTCAGGTCCCGCTGACGGGCCTCGACGGCGAGACGGCGGCGACCCAGGCGCTGGCCTCCGCCGCGTACCGCGACACCCCGGTCACCGCGCTGGTCGACATCAACGAGGACACCAAGATCACCCCGCCCCGGCTGCGGCTGTTCGCGCCCAACCTGGGCGAGGCGTTCGCCCGCGCCGTGCAGGTGCGGATGCTCGGCGGCGGCCGCAAGGAGCTGGTGCAGTCGTTCGGCATCGAGCCGCAGACGGTGGTCGAGCACTGCCTGGCCGCCAACCGGCTGCGGCAGGAGCGCGACACCCGGCTGTCCGTGGTGATGGGCGTGTTCGGGCTGCTGTTCCTGCCCGGCGTGCTGCTGTGGCTGGGCGCGTTCCAGCTGCGCACCTCGCTGGCGGCGCTGCGGGACAAGGGCAACCGGGCCGGCACGCTGGGCGCGATCGTGCTGGCGGTGGTCATCGCGTTCACCGCGCTGCTGGCCATCCGCCCGCCGTTCAGCGGCTTCTGGCGGGAGTACACCCGGGTCGTGATGATCGCCCCGGTCATCGGCTGGTACTGGGCGAAGCGGATCTGCGAGAGCAGCGCCAAGGACCTGCGCGACCGCTGGTCGGGCCTGGTGGCCGGCAGCGGCATCGGTGCGAAGATCCCGGAGGCGGTCCCCCGCAACCCCAACCAGGTGCGCGCCGAGCGGCTGCGGCAGAACCTGGCCAAGCTGTCGGCCGAGCAGAACAGCAACGTCGTCTTCTACGCCGGGCCCAAGGGGATACTGGGCATGGGCAGCCGGTGGGGCAGCTGGCAGCTGGCCGAGGAGCTGCTGCCGCGCGAGGGGATCACCGAGATCCACCCGTTCCGCAGCTGGGACGTGATCCGCGCGATCCACGACAAGCTGCGGATGCTGGAGCGCGGCCCGCTGCACACCGGCGGGTTCCCCAAGGCCTCGATACGGCACTGGATCGTGGTGCCGGTCGGCGAGGGCGCCTCGAAGATCTCCCGGCCGACCGGCGCCGAGGTCGAGGCGTTCACCGTCAAGGACTTCGAGATCCAGCGGATCTGCAACAACCAGCAGTTCGGCAAGGGCAACCGCCACTACCTGGGCATCCAGTTCGTGCTGTGGGACGGCAATCTGGTGCTGACCCTGATGGTCACCGTGACGGTGCTGGCGCACACCCTGCGGGTGGAGGTGACCGGGCACGCGCTCGGCCCGGTCGACGGCATGTTCACCAGCGCGCCGGACCCGTCGGAGAAGACCGTCGCCAAGCCGGTGAAGTTCTGGGAGACCAAGACCGTCAGCCAGCCGCTGATCAACTCCAACGAGGTGGTGCGGCTGGCCGCCCGGGCCCCGCTGACCTGGTTCCCGCCGGTCCTGGACTTCCTGGGCGGCACGGTGAAGCTGCCGGAGCCGTTCGGCCTGCGGCACACCTGGGCCGGCAAGCCCTGGAAGCACCGCTTCATGGCCGACGACGCGCTGCGCGCCGCCACCCCGGTCCTGCGCGCGGTGCACGCGGCCGCGATCCAGGTGATGGAGGAGAACGGCGTGGACACCTCGCACTTCACCAGCCGCTCGATGCTGCTGAGCGGCCTGGTGCAGGGCGTGGAGCCGCGGCGGGCCGACGCGTACGACGCGTGACGGTCAGCGCGGCCAGGCGTCGGCGAGCATCTTCCGCGTGTCCGCGAGGAGTTGGGGCAGCACCTTGGTGTGCCCGACGACCGGCATGAAGTTCATGTCGCCGCCCCAGCGCGGCACCACGTGCTGGTGCAGGTGGGCGGCGATGCCGGCGCCCGCGACGCCGCCCTGGTTCATGCCGATGTTGAAGCCCTGGGCGCCGGACGCCGAACGCAGCGCGCCCATCGCCTGCTTGGTCAGCAGCGACAGCTCCGCGGTCTCCCGCTCGTCCAGCTCCGTGTAGTCGGCGATGTGCCGGTAGGGCACCACCATCAGGTGGCCGCTGTTGTACGGGTAGAGGTTGAGCAGCGCGTAGACGTGCTCGCCGCGGGTGAGGATCAGCCCGTCCTCGTCCGACATGGCCGGCACCGCGCAGAACGGGCAGCCGTCGCCGGCCTCCGGGCCGGTGGGTTTGTTCTCGCCCTGGATGTACGCCATGCGATGCGGGGTCCACAGTCGCTGGAAGCCGTCCGGATCCCCCGCCCCGATCTGCTGCTCCGGCTCACTCGTCATGCCGATCAGCATAGGACTTCACCCGTGCGGCGCGTGTCGGCGGCCCCGGCGCCCGGCCGCGGGCGGTGATCCTGGCCGGATGGACGCCGACACCCGCCTGTCCCGGTGGGAGAACCGGGCCGAGGGACCGCTGTTCGCCGCCTCGTTGCTGTACCTGGGCGCGTACGCCGCGCACGTGCTGGCCCCCGGCGCGCCGGACTGGGTGCACGAGGCGCTGCTGTCCGTGGTCGCCCTGACCTGGGCGATGTTCGTCGTCGACTACGCGGTGCGGTGGCGCCTCAGCGGGCGCAGGTTCGGCCCCCGCTACGTCCGCGACCATGCGATCGACACCGTGGCCACCCTCCTGCCGCTGCTCCGCCCGCTGCGCGTGGTCAGTCTCTACGAGGTGGTGCAGCGCCGCCGCGAGGAGCCGCGGCTGAGCCTGTACGGCCGGGTCATCGCCTACGGCAGCATGACCGCGGTGCTCCTCGGCTTCGCCGGTGCGCTCGCGGTCTACCAGCAGGAGCGGTACGCGTCCGGGGCCACCATCCGCACCTTCGGCGACTCGCTGTGGTGGGTGATCCAGACGCTCACCACCGTCGGCTACGGCGACGTCACCCCCGTCACGTCGGGCGGCCGGGTCATCGCGGCGTTCCTGATGGTGCTCGGCCTGGCGCTGCTCGGCGCGGTCACCGGTTCGTTCTCGTCCTGGCTGATCCAGACGTTCACCCGCGAGGACGAGAAGGAGCCGCAGCGGTAGCCCGGTTCAGGGCTGCGGGCGGGCGTCGTGGGTGAGCAGCGCGAGCTGGACCCGGTTGTCGAGGTCGAGCTTGGTCAGGGCGCTGGACAGATGGGTCTTGACGGTACCGACCGACAGGTGCAGCCGGGCGCCGATCTCGGTGTTGGACAGGCCCTCGGCGACGGCCGCGGCCACCTCCCGCTCGCGCTCGGTGAGCTGGGCGAGCTGCCGCCTGGCGCGCTCCGACCGGTCGCCGGGTCCGGCGGCCGCGTGCTCCACCAGCGCCCGCGCGGCGGACGGCGACAGCGCGGGCTCGCCCCGGGCGGCCCGCCGCACCGCCTCGACGATGTCCTCGGGCGCGGCGTGCTTGACCAGGTAGCCGGCGGCGCCGGCCCGCATCGCCTCCAGCACCAAGGCGTGCTCGTCGAAGGTCGTCAGCACGATCACCTGCGGGGCGGCGCTGCCGGCGCGAAGGTGATCCTGCGGGGCGGCGCTGCCGGCGCGGTGCAGGGCCCGGGTGGCCGAAAGGCCGTCCATCACCGGCATCCGGATGTCCATGAGCACCACGTCGGGCGCGTGCTCGCGGACGGCGGGCGCGACCTGGGAGCCGTCCGCCGCCTCCCCGACGACCTCGATGCCGTCGGCACCGCGCAGCATCAGCTTCAGGCCGGTCCGCACCAGCGGGTCGTCGTCGGCCAGCAGCACTCGGATCATGGCGTCACCTCGCCGGCCACGGTAGCCGGGCGCGCAGGGTGAACGTGCCGGCGGTGGCGGTGTGGTCGAGGGTGCCGCCGTCGAGGCGGACACGTTCGGCGAGCCCGGTGAGTCCGGCGCCGGTGCCGGGGACGGTGGCGCCGCCGGCCGCCGGGGCGTGCAGCGGGTTGCGGACCTCGACGGTGAGGGCGGCGCCGGGGCGGCCGGCCAGCAGCACGCTGACGGGCGTGCCGGGCGCGTGCTTGCGGGCGTTGGTCAGCCCCTCCTG
>Ga0131853_10017030_pt1 | contig 13253 bp, 7 predicted proteins | sample TergutLab28metaG_FD_92764 | JGI IMG/M metagenome (GOLD analysis project Ga0131853, IMG submission 92764) | Labiotermes labralis P1 segment gut microbial communities from Petit-Saut dam, French Guiana - Lab288 P1 (version 2) (version 2) | ecosystem: Host-associated > Arthropoda: Insects >...
AGGCCGTACGGTCCATAGGGGGAGTAGAGGTATAGGTAAAGGTAAAGTGCACCGTTGTACAGGCACTGAGGCTCTGTACAGGCCGTACGGTCCATAGGGGGAGTAGAGATATAGGTAAAGTAAAGTGCACCGTTGTACAGGCACTGAGGCTCTGTACAGGCCGTACGGTCCATAGGGGGAGTAGAGGTATAGGTAAAGGTAAAGTGCACCGTTGTACAGGTACTGAGGCTCTGTACAGACCGTACGATCCATAGGGGCAGTAGAGATATAGCTCTACTATATTATAATATAATATACCAACTGAATTAACTCCTGCTCTCAGACGAAATCAACGCGCAAAATAAACACGTTACCAATTTTACTGTTACGAACAGAGGACTTTGTGATAAAGGAATCCACACCGAACGTCTGAAGAATTATCAAAATTACAATAATAGTGACGTACAGTGCCAGTGGCTAATCATATTATAATGAGAATAATATCACCTGAGGGCTGATCCCACAGGCCGCGGGGTCTGCAGCCGTTCGGTTGCTGGGAATGCGGGTTCGAACCCCGCCGATAGCATGGATGTTTATCTCCTGCGAGTGTTGTATGTAGTTAGGTAGGGATCTCTGCGTCGGGCCGATCACTCGTCCAGAGGAGTCTTACCGAGTGTGGTGTGTGTGTGTGATCGTGAAGTCTAGATAATGAGGAGACCATGGCCCATTACGAGCTGTCCAGCTAAAAAACAAATCACCTGATAACGGAAGCAGGTAGCTTTCAAAAAGTGGTGTTTATTTTTTAATATTAGTGACAATGTATTTTGGTGACATTACTCACGTACAGTTATTGTCAAAAATATATAATTTACAATAAAACATGTTCGTAACTCACAGTACTGCGGCATTCACTTTAACCTTTCAAAGACTAAACGTAATCTGCTCTATATAAGGAATCAGTCCGTACCGCGCTGTAAACACTTTCCGCCACGGTTATAAAAACCAATCAGTTAATGATGTATACAGCAAAAGTCGCTGTCTTCTGAGATCCGTACGAAACACTCAACGCCAAGCGAGCATCATGTACAATTTTTGAATGTCAAACCTTGTGGTATGTATATAAACCGCTAGGCTTTAAAAGGTTAAAATGGAACACATTCGCTATTCGTGACAAATTAATAGCCACAACTGCCAAAAATGAGAAACAATTTTCGCCTATCAGCTGTCAATAAGCACTCCACCATTCACACCTGTAAGCGTCACCAGCCGCTACATTATCACTATCCTGGGTTGGTATTCCGCCTTTGAACAGGCAACATGCTGGGAAGCGAACAATGAACTATTTGGAAACATTTCCCCAGTTTATAGCTGCTCTGACCAATTATGTCATGAAGACCTAAGACGAGTGAAGGAAACAGAAATAAGCTACTACCTTATTCCAGATAATAACCAAAACTTGACCTAACATGAAAATTACCACCTCCGCTGCCAATGGTTGAACGTACGTGCCTTGGCAGGGGAACAAGTCACGAGTCACGGCAATCACCAGTCACATAAATGTATGTAGAGGCTGCGACATTACAGACAGCGGAAAGACACGTGTTTTAATAACCTGCACACTGCGCCGGTCCTCACGTTCATTTATTTTTAGACGCCAATCTTATTCTTGCATAAATAATCTCACTAATGCGGTAAAAATACACAGCCAGAAATTGGCTTCTCTTCTTTCAGTTATTCACCATACAACCGTTTGTAACAAACGCTGTAGTTACTAACAGATGTGCCTATACCCCAAGCCGTGTAAGCCAACGATTTTGGTACGATATTCTGGTCTTTTCGTAAAAGTGACACAATTCATTTCCAAATTTATAGGAAGAATGCGTTATCCTGGGATGAAAAAACACCAAAATGAGCTTCGAGTGAAACGCCGTCTCCTCAGACCTAAAGAAAACATTTCTATCGAACTACATACAAAGTTTCCGCGTGCACGTCCAGGCTGGTGGCCATGTCATCTGCACGCTGACACAATTTACTGTGTTACTGCAACATGTCGTGGCCATGTCATCTGCACGCTGACACAATTTACTGTGTTACTGCAACATGTCGTGGCCATGTCATCTGCACGCTGACACAATTTACTGTGTTACTGCAACATTTCGTGGCCATGTCATCTGCACGCGAAGCAGTTTACTGTGTTACTGCAGCATGTCATGGCCATGTCATCTGCACGCTGAAGCAGTTTACTGTGTTACTGCAGCATGTCGTGGCCATGTCATCTGAATGCTGATACAATTTACTGTGTTACTGCAACATGTCGTGGCCATGTTTTCTGAACGCTGACACAATTTACTGTGTTACTGCAACATGTCGTGGCCATGTCATCTGCACGCTGACACATTTTACTGTGTTAATGCAACATGTCCCGGCCATGTCATCTGAACGCTGACACAGTTTACTGTTTTAATGCAACATGTCGTGGTCATGTCATCTGCACGCTGACACAATTTACTGTGTTATTGCAACACGTCCTGGCCATGTCATCTGCACGCTGATACAATTTACTGTGTCATTGCAACATGTCGTGGGCATGTCATCTGCACGCTGACACAATTTACTTTTTTACTGCAATACGTCGTGGCCATGTCATCTGCACGCTGAAACAATTCACTGTGTTACTGCAACACGTCCTGGCTATGTCATCTGCACGCTGATACAATTTACTGTGTCACTGCAACATGCCGTGGCCATGTCATCTATACGCTGACACAATGTACTGTGTTACTGCAACACGTCCTGGCCATGTCATCTACACGCTGACACAATTTACTGTGTTACTGCAACATGTCGCGGCCATGTCATCTACACGCTGACACAATTTACTGTGTTACTGCAACATGTCGTGACCATGTCCCGTTACACTTTACCTAATTAGTCATTTGCACCGCGAGGTGTTACAGTTGAGTAATTCATTTCTTGTTCCAGGCAGCTGCTGCGGTATCAAGTCACGCTAACTGAAGCCACAATAATCTCAGAAACAGACAAATTCGATCCAGGGACTTCCGAGACCGCCCCTTTCGGGAAGGAACGGAACTAATTAGGAGTGGGGCGGCCACACAGGGAGCACTGAAAAATGGAGACGGATTCCTTATGAGTAATCTCATTCATTAATTATGTGAAGGAATCTGGATGGACTGGAGTATAAGCGACCTAAGTAGGTATTGCGCATACCGCTTACACGAATACACGACTCGCCTTACAGCACGCCCGCTCACCCTTTTATGTGGTGCGAAGAACATCGGCAAAATTTGGTCTGCCTGCAGGCAACACGACACTTGATACACAGAACATAAGCCTACGCATAATTACAATTATGTCTAATTGTAATCGTTTATTTTATTATACTTTTTTTTCCGTAGCGCAACGGCGCAACTCGGCCTAGGCCGCCTCATTGTTCAGGTTTCTACATCACACAATTGTGGACACACACAACGGGCAGAAATCATCTGAACGAGTGATCAGCTCATCGCAGAGACCGCTACCCACACAACAACCAACGATGGACATTCATGCCCTCGGTGGGACACAATCCCAGCAATCAAAAAAGCTGGGAAACCCAAGCCCTAGACCGCAGGGCCATTGGGATCGGCCTTTCTATACATTTTGTGCAATAAAAAGATACTGGTAATGGGATTTTTTTTCAAAATGCAATTCACAGTATATAAGCTAGGGAGTTGGTATTTTTAGCATTTTTTTACAAAATTAATCAGTGATATAATGAATGTCTCCGTTAATGAAGAGCTCATAAGTTTTCAAAACTGCTCAGTTGTTCTGTCTGGGATTTGCTATGTAAATGTTTAAAAGTCGTCAAGAGAGAGAAAACCAACAAGATGCAACAATCAGATGCACTGACAGTGCTCGCACCCTACAACCCAGCGCCCCACAACCGCTACCAACCACATCCAGCAGAACCAGCGCAGTACACCATATACAGTAACACACGGTCTTTGTTCTCCTGAAGATGGGCATAATGATGCCCGAAACATGTTGAGACAGTAGTTGATAATAAACATCTGATTGTTGCATCTTGTTGGTTTTCTCTCTCTTCACACTTTGCTCACGATGCACGCGTGCTACCGGTTGAGCGGACCTGCCTTACAGCCTACGGAGATAAGGGTAAGGTTTTAAATAAAGCACGGTTACTAGCATAGGGGTGCGTAAGGGGTGTGCCGGGTGTTCCCGAGCACATCATAATACCCCTTTAAAAACAGCAAAAATTTGGTACTTTTGAGTCTTATTCTCAGCCGATGCACGATGTGAGGTTCTCATAGCCCCGCTGACGAAGACAGAATATCTGGGGCGATACACGGTGTCGACTGGTAAAAGGCAGCACCTTCAGCTTCAGGGTTACGCAGCACAAGAAGAGCGACCGCCTGGCCCTGGAGATAGACTCGTAACTGTACACCAGTCCACATGGGCGTAATAACCCTGAAAACGTGTACCTGACACAATCTAAGCAACAAATGCATGTGTAACGGACTTTCATACACTTTCTACGCTTTAACCCTTCGTTTGACCAAGTCGGTTAGCGTAACGGTAACTCTCTGGACTTGTATTCGGGAGTTGCCTGGTTCGAATTTCTGCAGAGGCACCGACTATCCTGACAATTTCGTGATTTTTCTGATTCTTCTACCCAGGAAACGATAGATTAGGCCACAATCGGCTCCTTCCCAATACTTTGCAATTCACTACCCATCACTAATCATAACACACACGCTATAAAGTCTAGATAGTGACAACGTCGTAAATTAAAACACAGGAAATCCTTTGTTTTGGATGCCGTTAACATCCTCGCAATGCCGACTCCCAAAACAGCTACCTGAGCTGTCAACACAGTATACCGACAACGTTTACGGCCGTAAACCTACTCTGCAAATAACAAACAACCGACAGTTCCTCTTTCAAGAGAGATTTTTATTTCTTCCAAACACGCCCAGACCGCCTCTGGCTCCCACCAGGTCACTTATTCTGCGGATACCGGGGCTATTTCCCGGGGTAAAGCGCCCAGGGCGTGAATTTATTTACTCACTTCCATGTAGCGCCGAGGCTAAGAATGGACGGAGCTATAGCTTTACTCCTCCGCCATACTTCCATACATTTGCCTTTTAAACAGACTGTAAGATAAAGTAAAGTCGCCTTCAATTTTTAATGGAAATAACGCAGCAGCAGCAGCGCATCTGTGATCAAGGCATCGACCAGCTGACAGTAACTCAGCTGGTCAAGAAAGTAACACACCTTTCATGACGCACAAAGTTGTGCATAGCAGCTCGCAGTTTTCTGGACTCAGTACAACTCCATAAAATCAGTTTTTGTGTTAACAATGCTCTATTCTGGGATTGCTGCCCTATAGTACAATACAAATTTGCCGTAAATTCCTACTTCATGTAGGATTTGTAGGGTTCTGCACTTGTCCACAATCTCCTATCCGAACAAGAATAAAATAATAGAAGCATTCCCCCACAGACCCGCCTCAAGTTTCACTATTACCTTCCTATTCATGCCGTCGACTGAAGTTTTACATGCAATTCTCGTCTCATCGTACCGCTCTTACAGCAGGGTTAATTCCACAAAGTCTCCAGCTTCAGGCACAGGTAACGTTAGCCAGCCTGGACTGATGTCTCAAACCGGGAGAGTGAGCAAAGTCATGTGCGCGTAGATCAGTGTGTTTCTGCAGACAGAGTGGTGGAGGTGCAGTCCAGTTGAAATGTGATGGCACACGGTGACGCACGGGAGGGGAAGTGAAGGGGAAACTGGCGAATGGAGTGGGTAGCCAGTACCCTTCACACTACCTCGAAACGTGGTGTATCCAGCATTACTACCGCCGATGCGCACACCTCGGCTGCCAGTAGTCGACTGAACGGACGCCCCCGCCGATTTAAATGGACTCGTCCGTTTCGCCGAAAGACGAAATCTGGTTTCTGCGCGTGTGCCATCACATTTCAAACGCAGTCTACCAGTATTCGTCTGCTTACGTAGTAACTGCGGTCACGTGACTGAGGTTGGAGGACCATAAGGTTTGTGAGACTCGCAATGGAGGTTGTCAAGCAAAATGACAGGGACGTTTTGGAAGTAACCTTACATTCATGTCCCGTTTACCTCATCTTCCTTGGATTTTATCGCTGTAATGATATGTGACGAAAAGTACGAACATGAAGTTCCACCTGTATGATAAATCTGATGGTTCTCAACACTGAAAAGAGATGAGCCGAACGCTGGTCAAATGATCACGTACACAATTTGAACACTAACCTTACGAAATTTAAGGTTCTCATAACGGCGTTACTGAAGATTCAAGTCTTCTGGCATGCGACACTTTGTCAATGGGCGAACAGTTACAGAGTTCGAAGGATGTTTTTAGTGGCGCTTGACCCTGGCGATTAAGGTACTATGATCCTTCGAAAGATAAGACATTACTCGCTCTACGACACGGCGTCACATCCCAGAAGACTTGAGTCTTCATTAAACACCTAGTTTCCCAAGCAGTCCCGTTACAGGCCTGGAGTGCCCCAGAGGGTTCCAGCAAGTTAAGGTTCCCAGATTTCATGACAACGGCACAGGATTATGGTAGGTTGTCAGCCTTACGCACCGGCCGCCTTTACCCCAAGGAACTCATTTCTGTTAGAGGTTGAGTCGACCCCAGGGCCATAGTGGGATCGGAAGGATTATGTCAATGAAAAATTCCAGTCACACCAGCTGGTATCGAACCAGCGACCTTCCGATTTGTAGCACAGCACCTTAACCACTGAGCCACCGCGATCCCCACTCTCCCAAGCTCCGGTAAATTATTACGACAAAAGTTCAGCAGTCCGTGTATACTGCAAGGCCTAACAGTTTTGTGTTAAAAGCTGACGAAATCCTAGGCGCTACTGTTACCTTTTGAAGGTCAGGCCTAATATTCTTTCCTTCAGAAACACAAAATCAAATTTCAAGATGTCGCCAACATGTTAAAACCATTCAACCACACGCAGAAGAAATTTCAGCAAAGAACAGTAGAAGTACGTAATACCACGAAGCATACAAACTACTACTTCCTCAGATCGTTCAGAAATTCGACGTTTCATCACCGCGTCCACAGCAGCCCGCCACCTGTCCTTATATCCAGCCAGATCAATCCAGTCCACGCCCTTCAACCCCAGTCATATTTCTTGGAGATCCATTTTAATGTTATCCTTCCATAAATGCTTAGGCTTCTTCCCCTCGGTATGACTCCTGGCTTCCGCCGCCAAGTATATGAGAACTGCGCACTTCTGTCCCTCGTTATCCCCTACCAAAACCCTGTGCGCGACTCCTTTCCGCCATTGACAACTGCACGTACGTCTTCTGCAATGGCTCACCACATACCGTCATCCAGCTGTAAGTACAGAGCCTTGTCTCTCTCTACACTTCAGTCTTTAGTCTTTAGTCGCCAGTCTCTCACCGCGGAGACACGGGTTCGAACTCAGTGAAGTCCACGTGCGGCACGTGACGGACAAATTGGCATCGGCACAGGTTTATCGCTTTCCCCGTCAGTAGCTTTCCACCACCGCTCTATACTCATTCATCCATCTACAACCGATGCAATATAAACTCCACAACTAACACCGCTGTTCAGTGTGCCTATTCTTCTCTGTCTGTCAGCACTGCAGGCTCACACCAACATCATTAACCGATTTAGTACGTAAATAATAAAGCGGCGGCTTCCTAAGGCACGTGACTGTTACTCGGCTGGTCAACGTCGACCGTTCTTACGCAATCCGTAAGTCGACAACCGTATACATGAAACCTGCCAAGGGATCCACTCGTGAGAAAGGCGAACCCAGTCCAAACGCATAGACACGGCGTCTCTCCCACACAGCAGTAGAAAATGGCCAATTTTTGTACCACAAATTTACCACCGAATAAATAAATAAAACTGAGTACAACCTGGAAATATTCTCGTATTCTTCACAATACTTTGTGTTTTGTAAAATATTTGTGTGTCTATACAAATAAACCTACAAATGTATATTATTATTATCATCATCATCATCATCTTCATCTAACACCGAGTTCGGTCCATCTTTGTTTTCGCGAGACTACCTTCGGACTAACATCTGGCTGTCACAGTGATAGCCCCCTCTCCATTAAATACACTTATCATTTGTACAATTATTTTGTTCTATTAACCTTTTGACGCCTAATGTCAACTATAGTGGTCGTACCGCACCGCTAACCTCTAAAGTTGCATTTTATGTATTTATTCAACAAATATAGGTACTGAATATTTTAAACACGGTATATACTGTCCGTTTTTTCCTCTTCAAAATGCAGTTTGTTTCATAATTCTAACGTATTTGGTTCCTGTATTATTCACATTTTATATACAGGGTGTGCTGAAATTAAAAAAAATGATTCCGGCGCCAAAAGGTTAAAGCACTCGCATTTCACTTTGTCGAATATCTACCTATATGTAGGGTGAAGAGAGATAAACCAACAAGATGCAACTAATCCGATGTTTATTATCAAACTTGTATCTCAACACGTTTCGGGCATCAATTATGCCCATCGTCAGGAGAACAATACCGTGTATTACTGCATATGGTGTTCTGCACTGGCTGTGTGGAGCTGGGTCGTAAGCTCTGCGCACACAGCTTAAGGGTCTTATTATAAGCTACACCCGCGTTCACATTCAACAATTCTTAAATTAAAATCCTTTCTCCATTTTCTAGTTTCTAGGATACATTAACGTGTCCGACTCGAAAACGGAACGAAATGTCACCCCGATGTCAAACATTACATTTGATGTAAAAATATCTTAACGTGAAAATGGCGCCTCTCTTGCGTTTGCACCTCAGAAACGGGAAATGCAGGAACAAAGCAGACATGGCGAATATAAGTGTTTCACACTAACAATGAGCCAATAAATTCTACTGAACTGAAGGCCAAGGAACTAGCGTTTTGTTCACTACTGTAACTCTCCCATCCACTTAGATTCACGGCTAATAGATGGTATCATCTTTATTTCATCAGCCCGCCCGCTCCTGTCTGTATCGCTTGTTTAAATATTTATGTCGGGTGAAGGACCTCGCTATTGTGACCTTCGTCCGAGGTGTCCAGGGAATTCCCGCTAGCAGCCAGCCTTGGGTACGGACCGCCGCGGGCTCCCGGCCCACTAACAGTACCTCCTGTCATCAGAGAAACAAATGCCAAGTCTGTCCAAATGTTTCAGTCTCCAACACAATAATTCAAGCAGCCATAATGGCAGGTTTCACTGCCACATCACTGCCTGGCTGGCAGTATAGAAAGAGGACAGAAGCTGTCTTGAAAATCAATTTTTTGCTCGTTGCATTCAACGTCGATAAATTACACCCCAATCCGTCCATGCAACAAAAACATTCATTTGTCAAAAAAAACCCGTGTTATAATTTCGCTGTAGGGTACACGCATTTTGGAAACGTTCGTCCGTATTTTCATGGAACATTTTCACCGACTGCTGTAGTCAACAGTAAAAAAGGTAAACCTTTCCCTGCACACGTCATGAAGGTACATAATGGTACTGGAGGTACATCTCCGCTCATTATTAACCCCAGCAACAGAGATGTGTGGTCAGCCTCACGCCACGGCACCTTCACCCCCGGAAACATATCTACCGGTATCCACTAAATACGAGGCTGGGTGGGACCCAAAGTCGCTCCGGACTTTCTGGAGAAGAGAAAAACTTCTTGCCCCTGCTTGGATTTGAACCCCGGATCGTCCAGCCCCTAGCCTAGTCAGTACATCCAGCACGCTATAAGACGTATAAATATACCGATGTAAAGCTATAGACACGACGTCACAGTAATTATTTTTCCTCTTCTATTGTTTCAATAATTAAATACACAAGGCGTTCAAGAAATATTTGGCACCACTGGTGTGCTGTACGCACACAAATGACGACAAGGTCCACACAAACACGGACCCTCGGACGCTTCTTTAATATAAGGTCCCAACATATATTGGAAAGAGCAGGATAAAAAGTGTAATCCCGCCCACGGGAAGTGTTTATTTAAAAATCTGTGACACCGTCACACATAACTGTTTTGGCAACAGCAAATTACAAAAGACGCTCAAAGGCTGCCCTTGTTCCTCCACAGTGTCACATGAAGGAGCGTCGCACGCGCTCACGAATTCCAGTCGTGTTATATATTAACACGCGTCTGTCTTCCACCCCTCTGTTGCAGTTCCGCCACGTCATTAACTACCGACGCATATACAGTCCTTCTGAGATGCTACCATAAATATAAATACTGGGGCTCTAAGTCACATGATCTTGCGGCCCAAGCCACCGGTCCGCCTCAAACCATCCATCATTTTAGATGTTTTTAATTCAAAAATGTTCTAACCACAATGCTAGAATATGGTGCAGCATCATCGTCTATGAGCCACATTCAGTGTTTACTGTAATGGGCCTTCCTCTAGGGGTAGAAAATTGTTCTGTAAGAAGCCATACACTTCAACTCACTCAATTGTTACACCAACAACTGCACATATATAAAATTTACACATTAAAACATTAAAAACGCTCCGACATGTTTCGGTCCTAGGACCATCATCAGGGAGCCATATCGTCCTTGCTAAACTCACACTATAAAAGTCACATTTGTTTCGCTATTCCAGATGGGTATTGTGGCTGCATGCCTGTAATATAAATTATACCAAGTAAGTATCGTCAAAATAAATATTAGGATAATTTTGTACACAAATGCCACAATACCCAACTGGAATAGCGAAATTAATGTGACTTTCTATAGTGTAACTTTAGCAAGGACGATATAGCTCCCTGATGATGGTCCTAGGACCAAAACATGTCGGAACGTTTTTAATGTTTTAATGTGTAAATTTTATAAATTTTATATATGTGCAGTGGTTGGTATAACAATTGAGTGACTTGACAACATGCACGGTGTAACAACGAAAATAAGCCATACACTGTCTATGCTGACGAACACGAGGGATCCCCAGCGACATCTCATACCCCCCCCCCCCTGCCCAGTACCACATTTACTGAAGATCGTTTTTGGTGTTGAGACGGAAGGAGCCCAAGCGGATTGACATCGGCACACGAATGTTGAAGGTGCAAGTTACACGAGAAAAGCCACGCCTTATCTGTTAACAGCATGAAGACCACAAACAATTATTGCTGGTGTCAGTGGAATTTTTTACTGACATAATCTTTCCGGCCGCACAATGGCCATGGGGTCGACCCAGCCTCTAACAGAAATGAGTACCAGGAATATTTCCTGTGGGGTAAAGGCGGCCGGTGCGTACGGCTGACAAACTTACCACCTTCATGTGCAGACTGTCTTGAAATCTGAGAGCTTCAGTGTGTCAGTCCTGCAACCTCAGGGCCTGTCCAGGCCTGTAATGGGATTGCCGTACCTTTTACCTCAGATCATCTACATTGGCCCAGTGGTGCAGGAGTGAATGACGGAACTCCAGTGCTGATCATGTGATGGTACAGCCACGCACCAAAACGTGGTGGTAAGGATACAGGAATTCCTCAAGGAGGACTCACCCAACAGTCTAAAGGGCAGAGCATTTTTAGGGCACAGTCCTCGCAGGTTGGTCCCAGGATGTTCGTTCAGGATTCCGTTTTCCACCTCTAGTGTCCACACTCTGCTTCGTCTTCCTCGTTCTGCTGCCGCGAACCTTAGTCTCTCTCTTCCTCTTAGGCGCCAATAAATATCACAAGATGTTTTATCTGGTATCTGATGACCGGGAAAGATAACGTACATCGGGCGTCAAACAGGATGTGCGCAACGGACATCTCCGGGAAAGTAAGTTCGCCAGCCACGTTTAGCGCAGAATAATGAATTGATCTCGCAAAGCAACAATGTCACTTCTCATTGCACCTCGCGCAAAATCAGGTGTAAGCACGAGAGAACACAAGACGGTCTCATGCAAGAAGGCCTGTAATAGGTGCCACTTCACTAGCAATTCTTTTCCAACGAAGTGACCGAGGCTGCATGTTTACCCACGTTCCTTTCGTTGCTATTGTGACGAAGACATGACCCAAAATAGTGACGTGTATTTCAAACACATCCTTTATAATGGACAATATTTCAATTAACCTTTTGACGCCTAATGTCAACAACAGTGGTCGTACCGCACCGCTAACCTCTAAAGTTGCATTTTATATATTTATTCAACAAATATAGGTACTTAATATTTTAAACATGGTGTATACTCTCCGATTTTTTCTCTTCAAAATGCAGTTTGTTTTATAATTCTAACATATTTAGTTCCTGTATTATTCCCATTTTATATACAGAGTGTGATAAAATTAAAAAAATAATTCCGGCGCCAAAAGGTAAAGGGTCACAGATCTTAGTAACAACTACACACATTCTGCCTCATATACTATTTTTTTTTTTTGCGTTAAGCTGTTTCCGGTCAACAAATGACGCCGGGACTGTAGCTGACGGTAGGAAACAAAATTAAATTCCCCTACAGCTATTAGTATGGTCGCTGAATATCGAATGCTAATTAAACCAGTCAAATAATTTCGGATACAGTATAAGGTAAAGTTCACCCCAGAACAGGCCACGAAGGCCCAGAGGGGGGAGTAGAGGTATAGCTCTACTCTTTCTTTAACCCCGGCGCTAGGTGGGGTGAGCGGTCAACGCCACGCTCCGACCGCTTTACCCCCGGCAAAGACCCGGTACCCATTGTACAGGAGGCTGGGTGGGCCCCATGGCCGGTCTGGACGGGCGCGAAATATCTCGCCCCCACCGGAATTCGATCCCCGGACCGTTCAGCCCGTAGCAAGTCGCTATACCGACTGCGCTATCCCGGCCCACGGATACAGTATAAGAAGGAGTTAAAAAAGAACACGTGGTTCTTTCTCATTTGACACATATCCTACACAAAACGCAAAACGACAAAAGAACCCTTAAAGCTGCGATTCGTATTACGTAATTATGTACGGTAACCACAGTAACAAATTGGACGGGCTGTGGTACACAATTTTTACCGCAAACCATGCCATACACGTACATTCCGTACTAACGCAAGCCCTCCAACTACCACAGACCTCAAGTTATCCAATCTAAATGTCTTCGAGTCATCGGTAACCATCCCACACGTACTCCCAATTCCCACCTGCACAACTCACTAAACATCGAGCGCCCCCCCCCCCCCCCCTCTCCTCCCACCCCCAAATAGTAAAATCATTTCCTTCTGCTCCCCCCCCCCCCCACCCACAATCCCCCAAAAATACG
>Ga0131853_10017033_pt1 | contig 13252 bp, 6 predicted proteins | sample TergutLab28metaG_FD_92764 | JGI IMG/M metagenome (GOLD analysis project Ga0131853, IMG submission 92764) | Labiotermes labralis P1 segment gut microbial communities from Petit-Saut dam, French Guiana - Lab288 P1 (version 2) (version 2) | ecosystem: Host-associated > Arthropoda: Insects >...
AGTAAGTAAGTAAGTAAGTAAGTAAGTAAGTAAGTAAGTAAGTAAGTAAGTAAGTAAGTAAGTAAGTAAGTAAGTAAGTAATTAAGTAAGTAAGTAAGTAAGTAGCGCGTATGGGTTAGGAGAGGGGGTGTATAGGGTCTTGGTGGGAAAACCGGAGGGAAAGAGACCACTGGGGAGACATAGGCATAGATGGGTGGATAATATTAGGATGGATCTCCAGGAGGTGGGATGTGAGTATATGGACTGGATTGGGCTGGCCCAGGATAGAGAAAGTTGGCGGACGCTTGTGAGTGCGGTAATGAACCTTCGGGTTCCGTGAAATGTGGGGAATTTCTTGACTAGCTGCAAACCAGTTAGCTTCTCAAGAAGGACTCTGCTCCGCGGAGTAACGTGTGAGTGAAGGAAATGTGGGGCGTAGACTGGATTGATTGTGTTTAGAATAGGGTTAATTAGAGGGCCATTGATAATAGGGTGAAGAAGTTTCGGGTAACGGAAAGTATGGGAAGTTTCACCACTATCTGAGATTTTCAGCTTCTACAAACCTGTCGGTTCCATTGGATTAATTAGCTGAGGTAGCGTCTCCGAACATTTGCCTTTCCATGCCATGAAGGCAAGGGTTGGAGAGTGGTCACAAGTGTAGTTCTACCCATACACAAACTCGGCTTTAGACGGGGGTTGGTTACCAACGTTACGCTCCTGCCTCTTTAACCCAAGGGAAGGGACCGGGTAGCAACTGAAAAGAAAGCTGGGTGGGCATTGGGCTCGGTTTGGACGAGCACGGATTATCTCGCCCGCACAGAGACCCGATACCTGGCACAATCAGCCCCGTAGCTAGTCGCTGTAACGAACCCGTTATCCCGGCCTCCTGATCCAGCGAGGATTTCAACGAAAATGTATCACGAATAAGGTGTCCTGCCCCACTGTACGTGCTACATATACTTCTTACAGGAACATTTTTTTTAAATAACTTGAAATTCTTGGAAGGAAACATTGTGACGTCACAAATTTCCTGCTTGGCTCTCGCCATTCCACCAATAATTTATCTCTGTTGGATTTAAATGCTTTCTCTACTAAGTAAGGATAAAGGTAGTGGTAAAGTTCGCCCTGTAACAGGCCACGAAGGCCCAGAGGTGGAGTAGAGGTGTAGCTTTACTCTTTCTTTAACCTCGGCGCTAGATGGGGTGGGTGGTCAACGCCACGTCCCGGCCGCTTTACCCCGCAAGAAAGACCCGGTACCCATTGTATACGAGGCTGTATTTACTTAGATACACCCAAATCATCATCATCATCATCATCATCATCATCATCATCATGTAGTCAAGAAGCAGTTTGGCCACTTGCTGACCCATTCCGGTCTACACATACAGGAAGTTTCTTTAACGGTCTCCCTTGGCTTCTTCTAACTTTTGATGTGTAAACCCAAATTTTTCATTTATGTCTTTCTGTTCCTGGACTGTTTTATTTACATAACCCCTTTTTTATATCTGTTAAGAGGGGTAAGCCACAAATATTTCACATTCCTGCTCCCTGTCACAGTAAAAATTAAACCCTGAGAGTGGGGAGGGGAGGGGGGACAGCTGATCTAACGGGGTGAAATTTGAAATAAAATCGAAAGGAACCATAATAACAGAGGGGACAGAAAATTCTTCATAAGGTAACGGGAGAAAACATTTCTTCCTTTGCTCAGGCAACACTCCATCAAGGCGAAGTGCGTCTCTCATGGAAGCAATCCACGCGTTTCCAGGCATACAGTAGAAAATCACAGGCGCAGAGCTTCGTTACAGCCCCACACCTTGTTCACAAAAGCCTAATTTTATGTATCGGAAGTCTGTAGATTTAGATCGGTCTAAAAACAGACAGTAATTATATAAAGGTAAAGGTTTCCCGTTACAGGCCCGGTTTGGCCCATAGGGTGGGTAGAGGTATAGCTCTACTCTTCCATGACCGCGGCACTAGAAGGGAGTGAGTGGTCAGCAGCACGCTCCGGCCGCACTTTACCCCCGGGAAAGACCCGGTACCCATTGTACAGGAGGCTGGGTGGGTCCCAGGGCCGGTGTTGACGGACGGAAAATCTCGTCCTCACCGGGATTCGATCCCGGATCGTCCAGCTCGTAGTCAATCACTATACCAACTGAGCTACCCGGCCCACCAGTAATTAATTACAAAGTTTTATTAATAAAATTTAACTCATGCTTATGCGCACATTTGGCAGTACGCGGCTGTACTCTTCGCTGGCTGCCGTTTCAAAAGCTGTCAGGATGCAGCAGTGCGCCCGGTGCGACAGCTGATGGTTGAAGACATGAAGAGGCTTGCTTGTCAGAACGCGTGCTCAAGCGACCACTCAGCTGACACGGGCAGACCCACTCTGTCAGGGTTTGCAGTGTACATGGTACACTCTGGAGTAAAGATATCACCACATAACCAAATAACTGATTACTGGCTTGGTTATATTTGACTAAATGTTTAACTAAACTGACCATCTGCCTCAGTAAGCGCAAATAAGCATCAAATGGATTGGGTTACTGAGTAGCACGTAACGTAGTAACTGATGGCTTCCCTGACTTAACGGTTGATTAAGTAGTTAATGGGATGTGTGACTGAGTGACTAAGTGACTAATATACAGGGTGGCAGTGACTAAACAGGCAGAGGCATAAGTAAATGCTTTGTTGGAGAAGTGAATAAGTCAATAACGGAGAAGCACATTGAATCAATATGTAAGATAAGTAACTATCGGTCTGCCTACTGAGTGACACAGTAAACAATGGACCGTCCGACTTGGCGACTTAGTCAATGACAGGTCGTAGGAGTGAGGAAGTGATTAACAAATCGTCTCAATGCGTGACGTAGTAACCGATTGGCCTGCTGATGGATAAGGAACCGAAATGAAATATAAATAGGTGACTGATTGATTAACCTTTTGGCGCCGGAAATATTTTTTTAATTTTAGCACACCCTGTATACAAAATGTGAATAATACAGGAACTAAATAAGTTAGAATTATGAAACAAATTGCATTTTGAAGAGAAAAAAACGGAGAATATATACAATATTTAAAATATTCAGTAACTATATTTGTTGAATAAATATATAAAATGCAACTTTAGAGGTTAGCGGTGCGGCAGACCACTATAGTTGACATTAGGCGTCTAAAGTTTAATTAACTAGCCAGCTAGTCAACCAACTAACCAACCAACCAACCAGCCAGCCACTCAACAAACCAAGCAACTCACTACTAGACTGTCTGACTGTGACTAAATATGTAAAGGAATACGTGACTGGAACTAAGTAAATAACAAATTGAATGACGAAGCAATTAAAAGTCTGTCCAGGCAACCGAATGATCTGCTGATGGATTAGTAACTATAAGAATGTGTGAATAAAAGATCGACTAACTGACTAGTCACATTAACCTTTTGGCGCCGGAATAATTTTTTTAATTTTAGCACACCCTATATATAAAATGTGAATAATACAGGAACCAAATACGTTAGAATTATGAAACAAACTGCATTTTGAAGAGAAAAAAAACGGAGAGTACATACCGTGTTTAAAATATTCAGTATCTATATTTGTTGAATAAATGTATAAAATGTAACTTTAGAGGTTAGCGGTGCGGTACGACCACTATAGTTGACATTAGGCGTCAAAAGGTTAACTAACTAACTAAATGACTGGCTGGCAGACTGTCTGACTGTGACTAGGTATCTAAGTGAATGCGTGATTTTGACGAAGTAAATAAGGGATTGCCTGACTGTTGACTAAGTAATTCAAAACATTAGTAAAGGAATGTGCGACTGAGTGAAAGAGAAGGCCGAATTAACGGAGTGTTTTGACGCAGCTGGTTATTTAGCGGACAGTGGGCTACTGGAAGATACTGACTGCCTTCACCTGGGATCGATCAGCCGTTGCTGGCCAGCAGAATTTGAATCCAGGCGACTAACCTATAATTCGGAGAAGAAAGTAACTTTCTATTCACTGTGCAAGTACCCAGCTACTTCCCAACCCACCTAAATACGAACCGACTGGAGATCGGCTACACGAAGCTGTACGATGTAAGAGCGTAGCACAGCATAGTGCAACGGTCTGTGAGAACGGCAGAGGACCAGCGCGACTCATGTCAAGGAATGAGGAAGCTGCACTTCACACCTCGCTGGTACATTTGGGTGGTCCGTTTGTTAGCTCCTCCGCTAAGAGAGGTGGTACTTCCGTTAAGGCGAAAAGTTACACGTGCGTCGGCATTACAGAACTCTGCTTTTGCAGACATGACATTTTCGTGCATAAGCTAGTTAAAGAAGTTTTGCGGTATTTGTTCACAACCGTCGTTACAAAATGAGATATGTGTTCTTGTGATTTTTTTGGAATTCTAAGATATCAAAGCTATCGAAATGAGTCTAGTTACGAATTCAATAGTAACTCATCGTGAAGGACCAATTGGAAACAAGTCAAATACTCTTAGTAATTAACCAACTTGATGCAAAAAAACCTTGTTTTATAATAAGTTTATTATATGTCTCTACATGTTTCGGGCACTGTTGTGCTCATCATCAGAAGGTCAAAATTGTATTATAGAGCATCTGGTATCGACAGACTCTGTAGGTGGTCGTCCGGTTCACAGGTTGAGAGAGGACTGTGCACCGGAATTCTAAGATATCAAAGCTATCGAAATGCGTCTAGTTACGAATTCAATAGTAACTCATCGTGAAGGGCCAATTGGAAACAAGTCAAATACTCTCAATAATTAACCAACTTAATGCACAAATTTTTGTTTTATGATAAGTTTATTATATGTCTCTACATGTTTCGAGCACTGTTGTGCTCATCATCAGGAGGTCGAAATTGTATTATACAGCATCTGGTATCGTCACGCTCTGTAGGTGGCCGTCCGGTGCACAGGTTGGGAGAGGACTGTTCACGGGGCGGTCACCTACAGGTGTGACGATACCAGATGCTGTTTAATACAAATTTGACCTCCTGATGATGAGCACAAAAGTGCTCGAAACATATAGAGGAATGTAATAAACTTATTATAAAAAAAGAATTTGTGAATTAAGTTGGTTAATTATTAAATTATACTGAGATGCACGGTCAGCAAAATATCCAAAAAGTAAAAAACTGTTTAATTAGGAAGCCTTATGGCAAGACTGGCCTAACAATTTGAAAATCTAGGCGTGGGCGGGAGGTTTAATATTGGGTTAACTGGGTGCTACAAATAGAAAATTACAGGTTTCGGAAGATAGGATCCTTATTCTGAGCCAGATCAAACCAGTCTATGCCACCATCTCACTTCTTGAAATCCACTTTAATATTATCCTCTCATCCAAGCCTAGAACTTCCAACCTTTCTCTCAGGTTTCCTTACCAAATTCCCATATGCTCCTCTCTTCTCCCCCATACCTGTCACATTCCCCGCCCATCTCATCCATCTTTATTAGGTCACCTGAAATGTATTTGGTGAACAGTGGCCTAAAGAACATTACAGCTACGTTATACACAAACATTCAATTCCTAATGCAAAAAGATTGGGCCCGGCAGCTCAGTCGGTATAGCGACTGACTACGGGCTGGACGGTCCGGGATTGAATCCCGGTGGGGACGAGATTTTCCGCCCACCCAGTCTCCTGTAAAATGGGTACCGGTTCTTTACCGGGCGTAAAGTGCGGCCGAGGCGTGTGCTGCTGACCACTCACCCCCTTCTAGTGTCGCGGTCATGGAAGAGTAGAGTTATACCTCTACCCACCCTCTGGGCCACACCGAGCCTGTAACGGGACCACTTTACCTTTACCTTTAATGCATAGAGAACACAAGAAAGACCAATAGATAAGTTCCATAGAGGGGTAAAAGAGTTGTTGTTAATCATAAGAAGTATGTGAAATCTATAAATACAGGTTGTGGGTAAAATTCAGGTCTTGTTATATTATTAAACCTATCGATAGTTATCACAAACGATAGCATCTACAAGGGCTAAATGGGCACGAAGGATAAGGGTGAAGGTAAAGTACAGGCCTGGAGTGGCCCAGAGGGTTCCAGGAAGTTAAGGCTCCCAGATTTCTTGACAACGACACAGGATGGTGGTATGTTTGTCAGCCTTACGCACCGACAGCATTTACCGCCAGGAAATACTCCTGGTACTTATTTCTATTAGAGGCTGTGTCTACCCCAAGGCCATAGTGCGATTGGAAGGATTTTATTTCAATGAAAAATTCCAATGACACCAGCTGGGATCGAACCAGCGACCTTCGGATTTGTAACACAGGACCTTAACCACTGTGCTACCGAGGTCTCTTATAGTGGGTTAGGAATAGAAAATTTAAGTGCCAAAGCAATCCAATTACAGGCCTGGACAGGCCAGAGGGTTCCAGGAGGTTGAGGCTCCCAGATTTCAAGACAGTAGACACATGAAGATAGTAAGGTTTTCGGCCCTAAAAACCGACAGCCTTTACCAAAAAACAAAGGCACTTTTACTCATTTCTTTTAGAGGCCGAGTCAACTCCAGGGCCATAGAGCGATCGGAAGGATTATGTCAACGAAAAATTCCAATGGTCTATTACGTCTATATCTTTTATTCACCACTTGTTCAACTATGTGATAGTCGAAACACTTCCGGGAAACTAATCTCATTTTACAGCTCTTTCGGCCTGCAATAACGAAATTCGTAAAATCTGCGCGTCTATCGAATATACATTTCATCCTCGATTATTGTCTCTCGCGTCTGACACAACCGGCCTGGTCTATTGAGGACATCACCATTGGGTAAGTCAGAACGAAAACATGGTGGCTTGTTTAATGTATTAGCTTCTTGGACACCGGGGAATAACGGTTATGAAACCTGTTTATTTGAAGCCATTTCCAGATTGGAAATCTGTACCTCTGTTGTGACGTGGACGTTTTGCGCTCTGCCGAACAGCATGATAACATTTTTCTCAGAAGGTGAAAAAATGTAAAAGCTAAGGTAAAGTGCACCTTTCTACAGGCACTGAGGCTCTGTACAGGCCATACGGTCCATAGGGGGAGTAGAAGTATAGCTATACTGTACAGGCACTGAGGCTCTGTACAGGCTGTACGGCCAATATAGGGAGTAGAGGTATAGCTGTACTGTACAGGCACTGAGGTTCTGTACAGGCCGTACGGCCAATATAGGGAGTAGAGGTATAGCTCTACTGTACAGGCACTGAGGCTCTGTACAGGCGGTACGGTCCATAGGGGGAGTAGAGGTATAGCTGTACTGTACAGGCACTGAGGCTCTGTACAGGTCGTACGGCCAATAGGGGGAGTAGAGGTATAGCTATACTGTACAGGCACTGAGGCTCTGTACAGGCCGTACGGTCCATAGGGGGAGTAGAGGTATAGCTCTACTGTACAGGCACCGAGGCTCTGTAGAGTCCGTATGGCCCATAGGGGGAGTAGAGGTATAGCTATACTGTGTAGGCACTGAGGCTCTTTACAGGCCGTACGGTCCATAGGGGGAGTAGAGGTATAGCTATACTGTACAGGCACTGAGGCTCTGTACAGGCCGTACGGCGCATAGGGGGAGTAGAGGTATAGGTATACTGTACAGGCACTGAGATTCTGTACAGACCGTACGGTGCATAGGGGGAGTAGAGGTATAGTTCTACTGTACAGGCATTGAGGCTCTGTACAGGCCGTACGGCCAATAGGCGGAGTAGAGGTATAGCTCTACTGTACAGGCGCTGAGGCTCTGTACAGGCCGTGCGGCCAATAGGGGGAGTAGAGGTATAGCTCTACTGTACAGGTACTGAGGCTCTGTACAGGCCGTGCGGTCAAAGGGGGGGATTAGAGGTATAGGTCTACTGTACAGGCAATGAGGCTCTGTACAGGTCGTATGGCCAATAGGGGGAGTAGAGGAATAGCTCTACTGTACAGGCACTGAGGCTCTGTACAGTCCGTAAGGCCCATAGGGGGAGTAGAGATATAGCTTTACTCTTTCTTGACCACGGCACTAGAAGGAGGTGAGGGGTCAGCATCACGTCCCGGCCCGTCCAGCCCGTAGCCAGTCGCTATACCAACTGAGCTCTCCCAGTCCACTGAAAAAATACAATTTGAAGCAAATTTATCAGTATACCTGCTTTGGGCGTGGGTTTGGTTACTCAAGAGAGGTTGTATCCACCTCAAGATCATCAAAACGTGGTGCTAAGAGAGTCATCGAAAATGCAGTGTGTTAAACAAGGAGGTACATTTGGCTATTTCCGACACCGAGTAACTTATTTCTGTTCGTTTCATTCGGCATATCTTTGGGACTGATAAGTAGAGAATGTGGGAGAGGCTTATCTGCTACCTGGCTCTGGGAACAGACAGCCCTGGTGTGGTGCTAACGCAAGAGATTAGGTTTGCGTGAGATACTTACACCTTGTTGTGGCAGAATCGTGTAGCTTACCGCTAAGACCTTCCTGAAAACGATATCGAACTTTGCCTAAGTGTCTCCTTTAGGACCTTGTGTGAGAATGTAATTAGATACAAGTCTCTGATGGAAATTAATGTCATCACGTAATGTAATTAGATACACGTCTCTGATGGTGTTTAAACTTGTCATCACGGAATGTAATTACACACGACTCTGATGGAAATTACACCTGTTACCACGTAATATAAATAGATACACGTCTCTGATGGAGTTTATACTTGTCATCACGTATTGTAATTACACAGTCTCTTATAGAATTTAAATCTGTCATCACGTAAAGTAATTACACGCTCTCTTACTGAATTTACATCTGTCATCGCGTAATATAATTACACAGTCTCTTATGGAATTTACATCTGTCATCACGTAATGCAATTACACATTCTCTGATGGAATTTGCAACTGTCATCACGTAATATAATTACACATTCTCTGACGAAATTTACATCTGTCATCACTTAATGTGTCTCTGATGGAATTTACATCTGTCATCAAGTAATGTAATTACCCAGTCTCTGATGGAATTTACATCTGTCATCACGTAATGTAATTACCCAGTCTCTGATGGAATTTACATCTGTCATCACGTAATGTAAACCATTTGTTGCTTTAGAACTCTGAAGACTTAGGAGATTTACGGGAAAATAAATTTGGACAAATCTGATGCAATTCAGCAAAATAAGTTAGACCGCAAAGGGTTAAATTTATCGCGCGCTTCTGAAACAGAACCAATAATGCTAATCAAACTAATTAAACTCTTAACATTTGTCCTTAATTAAATTGCACTATTTTAATAAGTGTGGACATTTGTGAACAAAAAATGATGAAGGAGAAAGTAGCTCATAATTGACAGGAAGGGCAGAGATATTGACAGATAGAAAGACAAGCAAGCTAGAAGAGCAGATAATAGTGTAGGTTGTGTTAAGAGTGTCCGGACGAGAAGAAACATCTGGAATAGTAAAGACGACACCCAGCGTCTTGTTTCCCACAGTAACGCAGTAAACTGCCTACTGAATAATCTAAAAAAAAAAAAAATATAGCGCCCTATCATTTTTATCAGCCCACATTTGAGGCGTAAATCATCAAAATGTGTGATCATATTTGACACTAGGCTTAACAAGACAGAGCGATACGAGATCATTTGCAGTGCTGGCCGACTGTTATAAATAAATGAAAGGTAGACGTTTATATATCACGACCAAATACACACCGTCATGTATCTCTACGCGGTGGTACAGCTCTTAAGGTGTTGCGCTACAAATCGGAAGGTCGCTGTTTCGATCCCAGCTGGTGTCATTGGAATTTTTCATGGGCATAAAATCCTTCCGATCGCAATTATGACCCTGGAGCTCAACTCAGCCTCTAATAGAAATGAGTACCAGGAGCATTTCCTGGTGGTAAAGGCGGCCGGTGCGTAAGGCTGACAAATTTACCACCAATCCTGTGCCTTTGTCATGAAATCTGGGAACCTTAATTTCCTGGAAAACTATCGGCCATTCCAGGCCTGTAACGGGTCTGATTTACATTTACAATGTATCTCTATACAAACAGCTGATCCTTTCTATCCTCTTCAAACTCTGAGACGTATAGAAACGAATATTTTTATTTAATGTCTTTCTTTCAGGGTTGGCTACATCAAAGGTTTAATTCTGCACAAATCTAGCTCACGTATTTTGTACACACAGTTGGAGAGGTGCGAAGACCTGATGGGAAGACATTTTTGTGGAAGGTTTCATTTCAGGCTTATTAATTTTTACATTTTCTTACTCCATACGATGTTTGAGACCATTCAACTCGGAATATCTAATTTTGTCCGTGTTTTACAGAAATTAATACGACTTCACCCACTGTTTTAAGGGCTCCATACACCCTAAAGGGCCCGTACACCCTAAAGGGCCCCATACACCCTAAAGGGCCCCATACACCCTAAAGGGCCCCATACACCCCAAGTTAAACTGTGCAGTTTGACTGTTTAAAAAAAAACTGCACGAAAAACTGAACTGAATATTCTCTGGCACAACACAGGTTTCCCATCAGGTTTGTCAGTTTTTTTTTTGGTCAGTTCTGTGTGTCTTCTTGTGCGTGTGACTATGGTGGATAAAAACTAGGCTGTCGTCTGCTGTTTGTTAGCCATAACGACCATAATGTTATCCGAAAAGAAGAAAAAGAAAGCCTAAAATGTGCAGTAAGAAGTGGTATTTGGAAAGGAATATATCATGCGATGCTCATCTGCTGAATGAATTTTGGAAGGTTGATTGCCTTGAGATGATGCCATCGTGGTGTCGGCAGGTAAACTGAGGAAACTGTGGGATTCCTTGAGTGAATTGCGCATTTCTCTGTTAGAAAGACGACTACAAAGGACAGTTCTGAGACCTGCGCTTTTGCCTTCAAAACTGCGCAGTTTACTCAGTTTTTTCCATCAGGTATGAAATCACAAAATAAAATCGCTCAGTTTAACTGACAGTGTATGGAGCGCTTTAAGGCTGTAAAACTGGATACCACTGAGGGAAGAACACAAATATAGGATGTTTGAGAAGAAAGTGCTCGGGATAATATTTGGGAAAAAGTGGAATTAAGAAAAGGATGGAAAAAGTCTTAAGCTTCTTCAATTAACATTCAAAAATTGGCAATATTTTTACATTCAGATCATTTAAAACCAGTCGATGAACGCGTTACATCGTATAGCTGAAAAATAACATAGCTTACATGCAAAAAAGTTTAACTTAACATGAGTCATCCCGAAGTGTTTCAATTAACCTTTTGGGGCCGGAATTATTTTTTTCAATTTTAGCACACCCTGTATATAAAATGCGAATAATACAGGAACCAAATACGTTAGAATTATGAAACAAACTGCATTTTGAAGAGAAAAAAAAACAGAGAGTGTACACCATGTTTAAAATATTCGGTACCTATATTTGTTGAATAAATATATAAAATGCAACTTTGGAGGTTAGCGGTGCGGTACATCAAAAATTGTTGACGTTAGGCGTCTAAAGGTTAATACTGAAGATTAAGTCATACTAAACACAACATTCTATTAATTTTACTACTTAGATGTGGCGACTAGTTTCGACTTAAAAAGTCATCTTCAGGCCATTTATGAACCACATTAGTATAGGTACATTGAGAAGCAGTACCTATACTAATGTGTAGGGCCCGTAGCTCAGTCGGTATATAGACTGAGCTACGGGCTGGACGGTCCGGGATCGAATCCCGGTGTGGACGAGATTTTCCGCCCGTCCAGACCGGCTCTGGGGCCCACCCAGCCTCCTGTGAAATGGGTACCGGGTCTTTCCCGGGGGTGCTGCTCACCACTCACCCCGTTCTAGTGCCGCGGTCATGGAACAGTAGAGCTATACCTCTACCCACCCTCTGGGACACACCGGGCCTGTAACGGGATCACTTTACCTTTACCTACACTAATGTGGTTCATAAATGTCCTGAAGATGATTTTTTAAGTCGAAACTAGTCGCCAGATCTAAGTAGTAAAATTAAAACACTGTTTTGTTTAGACTGAATTATTCTTGAGTTTAAAAGTTTGGACTGGAAACCGGGAAAGAAATAAGTTTTGGGGAAATTTAACACAGACGGAGAAGTAACACGATAGTGAATGTTAAAGTAATAAGAAGTAACGCTGTGGATTGAATTAAACTGGCTCAGAGTAAGGTCTAATGACAAGGTATTATGAACCACCTCCCCCCCCCCCAAAAGGAAACTTTGTGTTTTATGAAAGCTGAGAGTATCATGAGAAAATGAGGGACTACAAGGTGTTCATTAAATTTGTAGACTCTTTCTTAAATTATTAGTTTTTAAATATACCAAGTTTTTAAACAGAAGGAAAGTTTTGGTAAACTGCATGTTAGCTCAGATTATCTAGTGTAGTTACTACTGGAAGAAGTGTAGATATTACAAGACTGATGTAGGACATTTAATGATGATGTGACTGTTTCAAATAACGTGAATTGAAATTGTGAAACTCCCTTTTTCAAATGTAACTGGGGAAAAAATAATTTGTGTTTCACACTCATACCTTTTGTATGGTTACCACAAATAAGTATTTCACTGATACTCAAGAGTAGGTCAGTCAGAACACGACAGTTTATTAATTTTACTGCTTAGATGTGGCGACTAGTTTAAGTCGAAACTAGTCGCCACATCTAAGCAGTAAAATAAAAAAAGTGTTTCGTTTTGACTGACCTACTCCCCCATATTAATCGAAACACTTGAATATGGCTCATGTTAAAAAGTATTTCACTGAACCACTACACTAGTCCTTAATGCAGGGCCGACAAGCCCATGGCGCGCGTGCCCAAAATGGCCCGCCGGAAGATTCCCTTGGCTTGTGGCATCCATTGTTCTCCCAATTTTTATATTTCTTTTGCCCGACCAGCGTCTCCATATTGTGAACAATATATTTATATATATGCACATATATGGCCGGGGAGAGATTATTTATCAATTACCGTTAGTGCAGGGAAACATTTTTACACAGATCGGGAACGGTACGAAATGTTGACTGGATATTTATCGTCGGGGCGCCGGCCTGGTGGTGACTGAGTGAATACGTGACATTGGACAGAACGTTGAACAGTCTTCTTTTGAAACAGGAAGCTGCAGCAGCAACAGTGACTGCCATATTTTCTTCCTTTTCGCATTCCTCGGGAAGGGCTTCATTAGAACTATAAGGAATATACTCTGCATTAACCTGTTAAAGCCTACCGGTCACGTGATGCACCACCAGTTTAACATTCAACAACTGTACGCTCTGCCCACACTGTATTTATGTGTTTTGTGTTTATCTGAGAACAAACAGCGACTTGTGCCACTTACA
>Ga0131853_10017034_pt1 | contig 13251 bp, 1 predicted proteins | sample TergutLab28metaG_FD_92764 | JGI IMG/M metagenome (GOLD analysis project Ga0131853, IMG submission 92764) | Labiotermes labralis P1 segment gut microbial communities from Petit-Saut dam, French Guiana - Lab288 P1 (version 2) (version 2) | ecosystem: Host-associated > Arthropoda: Insects >...
AAAAAAAAAAAAAAAAAAAAAAAAAAAAAAAAAAAAAAAAAAAAAAAAAAAAAAAAAAAGGGTGACATTTTATTTACTTTTATCACATTTTATCATTCATGTTTTACAAGTATCATCTATTCAATATCAGAAAAAGACAAGAATTTCAACCACAGACACTAGTAGCAGGATATTTACATGATAATGGCATCCAAACCTGAAGCATGTAGCGAATTTTTTAATTTTTGTTAGAGAAAACATCTATGTATTGGTTGTATCTGAATGAAATAACTAATAATATCAGTCACCAGAACTCACCAGTTTATGATGAAGATGATATAGCAGTATATAAAAAATTTTATTACTTTTCAAAAACAAGAGAAACCAATTAGTTCAACATATTTCACACTGCAGATTTTTCCATTACAGTACTTTTAGTGACTAACTTTTTCTCTGCATATTAATGACAAAATATTGTGCATATAATTCCTGTTTTCAAAGGTTTAATTTCATATCTATTTTTTTTAGCAATAACTGCTGCAGATATGTAAAGTTTATTCTACTCAAGTAACTTGATACAAATTTTATAAGATTAGATATTAATAAAGACACTTAAATGTGTTAAGAATAAAAACATTTAATAAAATAATACATATAACTACATGACAGTCATGGGAACTACCATGTGAACATGTGCTATCTGAAGTCAGTACATGTCTGATAAGTGAATTATGCAGTTTTTATGAAAGGGTTGGTAAAAAAAGCTAAAAGTGACCATATGGTCAGAAAAAACCAATGCCAGGTGAAGGGTGTAAGAAAAAATAAATTCCCTATAGAAAATATTTAACAATAGCACATTTTGATATTAGTACAATGCAGTACAATTATATTCAAAATATTATGCATGTATGACATATTATTTATAATAAAAATCAAGTAGTGTTACACCACAGCATATGGGAATATGTAAAATGACACAAATGCTGTAGAAATTTAAGTGTTAAATTGTACTAGACTGTGGAACACACAGATATATTGATTACTTTATGTCTATACATGATATGTCAAACATTTCTGTCATGGGTGTGTATTACCATAATGAGAACAGATTCATAGATTTTTTATACAAATCAGACTACACATAACAAATGTTTATTGATACTATCACTTGTGACACTTGTTCCACTACTCAACAAATTCCCCACATGTTGTGACATCTGGTTTATTACAATCTTCACTGATCCCTATCCTGTACCAAGCAAATCCAGTACCCCATCACATCCCATTGCTTAAATCCTGCACATTAACGCACAAAACATTACAAATACCTGCAAAGCATACACAACGCGTATATGATGCTCATGTCCTAAAGTTGCAATGCAGTGCTTGAACAGAGTACTTATATTGTCCTTTAATGCTACCAGCTGTTCTCCACTTAATTTCTGAATTTCTGCCTCCAGGCTGGGAACCTTGAACATAACACAACAGAAATGGTAAATTCCTGAACAACAAAACCAACAGTGATCATATTCAGGGAAACTAACTCTGAATGACATCATACAAACTCTTAAAACAAAACTGTTTGATTAGACTGATGATGCCATATTAACTGTAGCAGCTATTTGGTGTCAAACAATGTAACACAATAATCACATCTGTTGATGAGACACAAAATTGTAATTAATCTTTTCCACATTTTCTGGTATATACAATACTTGAAATTAACCATCAACGTATGTATGGAATAACTGATAAAAAAAAACATACATTAAAAAAGTAAAGTTTTAATATTACTTTTATGCAAAAAAGATTAAGAGAAATAATCACATCCATATCCATAATGTACAACAACCAGTTTCAACTTACTTTTGGTTTAAGAAGAAACAGTTCATCCCAAAAGTTTGGGTTTCCTAATGAGGGATCTTCACCCTGTGAAAGAAATAGTAATATATAAGCTACATTTAGAAAGGCGCAGCCTTGTTTTTAATGCTGATATACCAGCATATTACTTTCACACTTAAAATACACACTGTGTAGATACAACCTGAACACAAGACATATCCAGGAAAATTCTTATATCATGAAATCCAAAAAAATTATCACAAACCTTTAGATCTACAGTACACTTAAATGTCTTCTGTTAACAAGAAACAAACTGCAAAAAATGACCAAATATTTCTCAGCACACACTTTACAATCAGTGATTTTACGCAAGGAAGCAAGCCATTTCTGTATAATGTATGCTTCTCCAAAATGTCTGAACCAGCTTAGAAGTACCATGTTTATGTAACTTCAAATAGCAAATAACAAAATACATGTGTCTCTTGTTTACAGTTAGTTCCAACATAATGTGAATTTGTATTATCGGGTATAACACCTCAACAAAAGGCTTGGGAAACACTGTTCCATAATGTGGGTACATCATGAATATGGCCTACCAGTAAACTGACAAGACTGAAAAGATTATGAAAATCTTCAGGGTGACGGTTACCTCACCAGATAGTTACAAATGGGTATTCCACAAATGAAGTTAAGCTGTTAACTACTGTAATGATGCATCAATCTCTATATTTGGATGTTCTGAGTCATCTTATAATTTTAATACAAATGTGAATGAATACAACTGAAAAACAAGTTACGGTAATTGCTAAACCTTACTCACCTTAAAGAATGACTCATAAATCTGTACAACTTTCTCTTTTAGCTGTCTTTTTGAACCAGAGCCACTTCTCTTTCTAGATGTCATTATGGCTAACTCAAGTTAATACACCTGGGAGAAAAAACAAAATGTACAAACTGAAGAAATGTTTGAGATTAATAATGCACTCAGATCATAAAGTTACAACAAAACTCACTTTTGGGTCTACTAAGCCCCTGGAGTTTTTAATAAAGATATATTAGATGGAAGTGAAGGAAATCTGCTGTCATCAGAGGCTGAGATGTAAAGTTTAGGTATTCCACATCAAATTTATTGGAATAATTAAACATTTATTTTCTGCAGCCTGAAATCAACAATCTGCAGCATTAAGAGTTCTGAATGTTATATCGGTACCTTTTATTTCTACCCGTCGATGGCAGTGAATTTCATTTACCCTATTGCGTGGGTTTACTTTTAGTTTCAATGGTAAATATGTATCCGCGTAAATATATACCTTACAGACAATATTGTAGTAGAATCCAGTAAACACAACGAACTACATACTCGAGCACCCGACTGCAAAAATATTCACTAGTGAGATAGAGAAACTTAGATGTATGCATTCCTGTTGCATGAAACTGGTAGATCAACGGCGTTAAAGACAAATTAAGGGCGTCAAGGTTGTTCAACTTTATGTATAAGCCTCTTTAGCACATCTGTATGACATCATGTGCCACTAAACTTTTCTCAGGTTGTGTTTTACTTATGTTTCCTTCGTATATACAAAGATATTAAACAATTACATTGTACTCATCTAACCTAACCTCACAGAAAAATGTCAAATATCAACTATGTGTAAACACAAGAAGAAATGGGTTAACTGAAATACAAAAGTGTCTCAATAACCACGATAATCGTGTTCAGAAGAAAAATATACAGCCTTAAAACTAAATACCACTTTGCAATCATTTACATCACGGATCAGAGACAATTTTTACCATGAATCAGGTTTGTATCTTCTTCAAGTACCAGACCAGGCACTGCAACTCTACAAACAAGATCAGAAAATTAATTCTAAGCGGTTAACTGAATTTATACTAACGTGTAACGATTACAACTATACATTTTATTCCCTGTTACAATTCATAATCAACCCACTACATACGACTCAACTTTAGCTTCTGTGAAACACCAACAAAAATTACCAACGCATCACTTATTGCCTGAATTGGGTACACTGAATTACATGCTCGTTTCACTTACCGGATAGAGTGTGTGGTTCGGTTATAGGATAGTAGGAATAACGAGTTTGGGGCAGATTACATAATGCGGAGCGCCACGGTTTGTACTCCGCACCAAGGGACTGGGGCCGTAAAATCAGGGAGGCTAAGATGCATGTGGAACATATGGAGTGGAAAGCAGACACGATTTTGGCGGGTAAACCAGATGCAGAGATACTTCGAAGACCAAGATGTAGATGGGAGGATAATATTAAAACGGTCTGAAAGAGATGTGGTTGGAACGAATTCATCATCATCATCATAAACATCCAGGGTTGGGCCATTTGGCCCGTTCCGTCTCCAGAGTTACAGTTCTCTCCATCGTTTCTTTGGTCTCCCAATTTTTCTCTTTCCTTGTGGGCTGTAAAGGTATGATTTTAAAGGGATTCGGTTTTGTGGCATTCTTTGTAGACTTTCGGCTGATGGAGCACACCCCTACAGAAAACGGGCATGTTTGGAGGTCCTGAGCTTAACTACCACCAAACTCACTCAGCGAGGGACTGGTTATCCATCCTGAGGACACCCTACACAACTCAGAATCTCCAGAGGAAACGCTGGACAAATTCATTTGGTTTAGAATAAGGAAAATTGGCGGGTTCTTGTGTACGCGGTAATGAACCTTTGAGTTCCATAAAATGGCAGATTTCTCGGCTAGCTGAGGATTTCACAAGCAGGATTTTTTTCCATGGAAGTAAGAAGAATTCTACTGCATGGAATTATGTGGCTGGTTAGGCAGTTAAGTGCAAAAGTTGATATTATACACATGCATGGTAAGTTAGTAAGTGGGGGTGTTTAGACAGTTTACATTTTAGTCAAACAGGATTGTAAATGCTGATTGCTGTCAGTGCAAGAGTTAAAAAGCTATATTCATTGTATCATATCATATTTATTCACCTTCCATTAGATCTTTACAGATATGGAAACAGTCACAATAATACATATTACATAAAAGTGTGCAGTGTATTATTTTAATATGAGTCGTTTACAGTAGGAGTATTGCTTTTGGTTAGAAGCATGAGTATTCTGCATAGATACATTCAAACTCTTTAAGATTTTTTTGTCATCTTTATGGATGGGGTTAATGTTCAAATTGTTAACATCTGGCAGAAGCAGTACACAAACTGTTTTTAATTCTTGGAGACTTCTATGACATACAATTTTGTTTTGTGTCTGTCAGATTAGTTATTTAAGTTGTGTGGTTAAATTACCTCTCCTAATGGGAGAAAGCTTTGTTTACTTACATCAGGTGGAAAAATTCTGCGCAGCAGGTTACCTGATGACAACATTTTGAACAATGGTGTGAATATTTGTGTGGAACTTACTTCGTGTCACCCTCCTAGCACCTAGAATTTTGAGGTGGCTCCAAGATATTTGGGAAGGTTGTAGGTTTGAGCATTTAGGGTTCATTTAGATGAAAATTTGACTTACAGTGTGATATTTATGAATTTCAAAATCTTTTGTCATGTTTGAAAGAGAGTGCTGTATCCTGTGGAGGCTGTCAGTCTTAGCAATGACAACAAGAAATTTATGAGACTGGTTGATCCATCCCTTTGTTCAGAATTTATATTCAAGTTGGCCCAAAACAAGTCCTGATTTTAGTTATTTATTTGTATATTGATGGAGAAGGTTATACCCTAAATTTGATGGTTCTTGGTGATGATACTTCTTAGTAAGAGGACAGGAGATGTTTCTACAGAGGACTGGTTGTCTTGACAGTGATCTTCCTGTACAGGATGTATTGTAGTATGGTGGATAGGTACAGATATTTTGGAGGAATGTGCTGCCTGCATCTTCAAAATTTCAGCTGCATATATCAGGTTTCTCCAAAATGCTGATACTTACCACCAAACTATGACATATCTTAGAAAAAAAAAATTTTAATACTCACCACTGTGAGAAACTCAGTTCTCATGTCTTAGGTTATTTTTGCTGAATATGTATTTCTTAGGTTTTTAGAGGCTGTACTAAAATTATCTTCAATAATTTCACAAATGTCTTTGCACTTCATTTCTCAAGTTATTTCATATGCTTCATCAATGATAACAAACAGTAATAGACAGTTTTATGTGTCTGTGGGTTTCAATGTATCATGCTAGCAGTGGCTCTAATTTTGGTTTACTTTGTGTCTGGAATCAGCAATAATTTGGGTTCCTTATGTCCTAGAAAGATATCTGGTTTGGATTTATTCACAAGCAGTTCTTATAATCATTTTCTGCAAAGCCATTGGAAGCTTTTGAAGATATGTAATGGAATATAAGCTTCACTTCATGAACCATTCTTTACTTCAAAGTTCTCGTTTCCTTGTTTCCCATACTTTTGACAAAACATTATTAGTAATGTAGCTAAGATATGTGTCAATTATTCTTTATCACGCTAGTAGCAAACAATATAGGACCCCATACACAAAAACCCTTTTCAAAGCATTCCTTGCTGAATTGCATATTTAAATATATAATTAACTGACTGAGTCACTGACTCACTAACTGACTGACTAACAAATTCTGTGCAGCAGTTCCTCTTGAGAAGCTGATTGTTCTTCAGCATTTTACTACCGTGTTCATAAGAGCTTGGCACTGGTCCGTAGCCTGAGGCAGATGAATATACTCTGCACTCTCTTGTCCTGTTCCTGTCAGGTCCATTTTAATATTATCTCCACATGTGCACCTTGCCCTTTAACTTGTCTTCTTTTGTCAGGTTTTGTCATAATACGGAGCTGCGTAGTTTGTAACCGTCACAAAATATTATTAGGATCGTAAAATTATAGAGGATGAAATGGGCGGGACATGGAGCACAAACATTGAAAAAAGGAAACACATACAAGGTTTTGGTTGGAAAACCCGAAATAATTATACGTCTGTGAAGATCTAAGCATAGATGGGGAACAATATTAAAATGGATCTCAAATGAATAGGATGGAGAGTGTGATTTAGATGTGTTTGGCTCAGTATGGGGGGCCCTTTGACGGGCTCGTGAACGCTACAATAACGTTGGGGCTCCATACAAGGCACGGAATTATCTGCCAACCTATCGACTGCTAGCTTGTCAGTAACAATCCTGGTCCCTAGAGTTCGTTTAGTTGGTAATCTGCAAGGATGTAGATCAGCTATTGTGTCCTTCATGTCGAAGGTCGGTCACAAAAGAACTGAAACGCTAATTCACGGGCCAAGAGCACTTACGAAAGAAATGAAGTAATTGGAACATGGCATGGCATCTTGAATATCTGCAAGGCTACTTACTAATCGACGAGACTAGACAGCAAATCATGATGTACAGTTTGTCCAGAAAGTCACTCCCTGACCTTGGTTAGGAGGTTCTTTTCTCTCTACCTGTATAGTTAATGGTAGGGGGGTGGGGGGCATGTTAGGTAAGTTTCTGCATGCGCTCTTTACTGGTGCGACAGATCCATTACGTGAGCACAAAATTGGCCACCTGGACAGCACACCCATATACAGCACAGGCCCACAACAAGTAATCGTGGGACGTACAGGCTAGTGATCTCTGAGAACATGTGATACAGTCTCACCTGTCAAATATCCTGGTAGTTCAAGAAACTCGCCCCTCTGAAGTTGAGGCGGCGAAGACACAGCTTGTCTGTTGGATAGAGTAATGCTTCATTACAGCGTGCCCGTCTTGAACTCTGGCAGCGAGTTGTGTGTAGAACGAAATCATTTACCTGTTGCACATGGTAATCCCACGAAACGAGCTTGCATGGAAATTTTTGTAACGTTTTGGCATTATTTTCATTTCCATGTTTGTTTTTTCCCATTATGTATAGGCCTAATGGTTACGAAAATATAACTTATAACCAGCGAGATTTTATGGAATTTCTGTGTTATGAATTGGAGGTTTGCGTACTGGTGGGTTTCGAGTACCGAGAGCTTATAAACATCTCGTTTGTGATTTACACATTACTATGTAATGAGTTATTTCCTAAAACATAACACAATAGACAATGTACGTGTAACGTAACATTGTGGCTCCTTCGCTTCGCCATTGTTACAAATGAAGCGCAATAATGCGTTCTCTGTTTATTGATTAGCTACAATGTACACTCAACAGTATAAAAATATCGATTGTTGCACACAATGCTTTTATGACTTTTTTTTTTGTCGCCGGCAAAAATGAAACATACGCAGGTCTTCGTGTAAAACACACACTCAGAATATGAAACAGTAATTGCTTTTCCTTGGCGACAATGGTTATGCGAAAGCACCTCAATGTTACGCTATACGTACGTGTAAACTGCCTATCTTGTTTGACTGTAAAATTTACGTGTATCTAAAGATGACGTTAACGGCAAAGATTTGTAAGAAGGCAAGCGCGAATTTTATCTGAAACGATCGTCAGTACACTTTCGAAAATATCACATTTCAAGACGCCTCCTTTGGGGATTCTAAACTGTATACGTTTTCTGTTATCTTTCAGAGTTTGTTGTGAACAGTGGCGTACCGAGGGGGAGGGTTTTTTGGGGGGGCTCAACCCCCCCCCAAATTCCGAAGGCCCTCCAAATCGTGCCAAACTCAATCAGATTGTGAAAACTGTTAAAAATTGCTGGATTTAGGACGCCAACACTCCAAGATGTTCGGAAAAGGCAGTAAAATTCTAAAACTACCTAGGTTCGCAATTGTTTTACATTAGCAATAACAAATAAATTGGTTGTCATCATAAATAGTCTTAAAGTACAAAAAATTAAGAAAATTTTACTATATGATTTATTTTCGTTGTTACACCGTGCGTGTTGTCGAGTTACTCAATAATTTACCAGCTACTGTACATATATAAAATTTATAAAATATACACATTAAAACATTAAAATGATCCTACATGTTTCGGTCCTAGGACCATCATCAGGGAGCCATATCGTCCTTGCTAAAGTCACACTATAAAAAGTCACATTAATTTCGCTGTACCAGTTGGGTATTGTGGCAGCATGCCGTCTTGTGTAAGGTTTTGTTGCGAAGAGTGCCCTGCTACGGATGTGCACTCTGTGCTTCGTTGCGTGATACGCATGTCGGAGTATTTTAATGTGTAAATTTTATAAATTTTGTATATGTGCAGTAGTTGGTACAATAATTGAGTAATTTACTATATGAAATGAGATTTCTTGTACCAAATTACAGCTGTCCCCAGAACCCCTGACCAGGGGGCTACCGCCCCCAGATCCCCGTTCTCTCTGTCTTCTGTCTTCAACTGAATTTGTTGAACCCCCGCGAACAAACTTCCTGGGTACGCCACTGGTTGTGAATGTAACATGAACGTATCGGTTGGTTTGTTTGATTAATGACTACACAGGGGCAACTCTTGCTATTGATGAATTCTCTTCCGAATATACTCTTCGTATTTAGCCGCAGTTTGCACGTAAAGGCTGATCAGAGGTTGCCAATCAAGCAGTCGAAGAGAAATACGCGCTCAAAAGTAGTAGTTTTTCTACCCGAAGGTAGCGAAACTTGGCGACCACAAACTCGGCCACGACCATTTCCCTCCGTGTGCTTTCCACCTTGTGTGATTTATTATTTTAATTATACTCCCAACCCACTAACGTGTAAACAACGCAGAATCGAAGCACTTACCAAATAATGAACTGTCGAAGTAGTGAAGCAGTAGATAGTTAGACTGCTTACATAACTATTACGCAATAGTTTTTCCGTAGTCATAAAAAGAGGGCTCCTCTTTCAACCGGTAGTGTCATTCTAATGTGTTTTTGCACCGTTCGCATATATATGCAGTTTGGAAAGTTTGCGTTTGCATTGCGTTGAACTTGGGTTCGATTTTTTTTAGTGTAGTAAGCCTACTCTGTTACAATGCGGCTTTCAGACATAAATTAAATGACATACGCCTTATGCAAGTCTGTAGACCGCGCTGAACGTACGTGCGATTTTCCACTTTGACGACTCAGACTTTGAATGTAAGTTAGTTGTGATTTAGGCCTTACTTATTCACTTACTAACTTATTTGCAATTAGCATGCTTTCCGCCGTGTAGGTGTATGGGGGACTGGCGTTATGGCTGCACTCATTCTTAACCTCGGCATAGTTGGCGTTCGGCTGCGCTTCTCGGCTTCTTTAATCTCTGGAGAATTGCTGCTGGCACGCAGTGAGTAGGAAGCCTTCTGGGGCCCAGAGCTGGTCTGGACGTTTTGGAGAACAGAAACTTCTTTTGCGTCGATCGGAAATAGAACCCCGGATCGTCCAGCCCATTGTCTAGTCACAATCTAATTGTATGCGTTATCTCAAATAATTCTATGTTGGCGCTGTATAAGGGCTGTTAATTCTGAAACATTTATATTGGCAAATCCTAATCCGGATGTCACGTCTAGTAGTATCGTACAAAATTCGACTTTGTTCAGTACCATCCCCTTAGACCTGACATCCTGATCGGCATTCAACTCAGATTTGCACACTTTTTTATGTGTTCATGTGTGGACGTGCGCGTGACGTGTATATCCTGTGTGGTTTGTACCCTTAGAGTCGCATTTTTACGAGTAGAAATGGAAACGCCGTGATAGAGAATGCAGCATAACATAGGCGTAATAATTTATCAGGTGTGTTGTTAATTTCTAAGCTTTTAAAAAGCTTACTATTTTGTCACAGCGACTCGATACAGGCTCGACAGTTTGGAGTTCGAATCGGGTGGGGACAAAAATTTTCTCTTCTCCACACTCGTCCAAACTTACACTGGGGACCACCCAGCCCCCTTTACAATAGGTACCGGGGTTCTTTCCTGGGGTAAAGCGGTGGGGGCATGGCGTTGACCATCTGTCCCTCTCTAGCTATGAGGTTAGGAACGAATTGATTTATATCTACACTTTCCCTCTGTGCCTCCAATGGTACATTACAGGGTGACGTTTCATTAAATATTCAGGTATTTTCCATAGTGACGTCAGGGGATTATATTGTTTATGTGTTTTGGTTATGTTTATACAAGATCACACGGAGTCAAGGGTGGGCGTTCACAAAATGTGGATATTAGGTACTTAACATGTTATCCACACCTTTTGTGTCTCCATTGGTACGTTACAGGATGACCTTTTATCAAATTCTCAAACATATTTCATAGTGACGTCAGGGGACTATATTGTTTATGTGTTTTGGTTATATTTATACAGCACCACACGGAGTGAGGGGTGGACGTTCACAAAATGTGAGGATTGGGTACTTAACACGTTGTCCACATCTAGTATTATTTTATAAATGTAACTGTTTTCTGCGATATGAAGCATTTTAGGCTGGTAGATATTTACCGACGTTTCGGGGGAACCTGCTGCATCCGTCATCAGGGTCGTGATTAGGACAGCAAGTTCGTCTGAAACGTCAGTACATATCTACGAGACCGCAAGGAATCACATCCCATAAGTCGGTTATTTTCTTGGTTTCCGTCGTCAGGTTTTCGAATCTAACTTAGTGCTTTTAAACTTTTTACTTGTTATTGCGTGGGCCGGAACAGCGTAGTCGCTATAGCGAATCGCTATGGGCTGGACGGTCCGGGGATCGAATTCCGTTGGGAGCGAGTCTTTCCGCACCCTCCAGACCGGCCCTAGGGCCCACGCAGTCTCTAGTGCAATGGGTACCGGGTATCTTTCCCGGGGTTAAAGCGGCCAGGGCCTGGCGCTGAGCACTCATCCTCACCTAGCGCCAAAGCTAATGACAGAACAGAGCTGTAACATTGCGCCCCCTGTGGGCGTTCATGACCTGGTCTAGGGTGAGCTATAACTTTGCCTTTATTTTTTGTCGCGTGCCACCATAAAGAAAGTTATATTACTGCTGTTTATGAATAATAATAATAACCTCATTTCAACATGAGTCCATCGTTGTGCCGTTCGCAGCCTAAACGCTCCTAGATATCATCATTATCATAATATCAAGACAAGAGTGTTTGTGGTACCTACTGTACCAAACCCAGTGATAGTCTCCAGTCGGAGTGACGCGGTGTACTAAAGTCTGTCGCATGAATGCCACGTCATAGAAGACTGGGAAGTTTGTCACACTCATTTGTTGTTCGCAATGACGTATTTCCGGTCTATTAATTTCATATGACACAGTAGCGTCTAGATCACGCAACGTATGAATGACCACCACAACGATATTGTTTAGTCCAGAGCAGAGTCCTAAATTACAGATTTACAAGAAACGTGCATGTCTCAGGAACGTAAATGAGTTACTTTGCACTAAATGCACAAAATAATTGCAAGGAGTTGAGTGTCCCAAACGATGTGCTGCTACAATTTTTACTACCGTCTCCTATGTTACGTTGTCTGTTGCCCTATTTTTACTAGCTAACTTCTCAAAATGAAAATTGTTTTTTCGTTGATTAGTTTTGTGTGTGTGTGTGTGTGTGTGTGTGTATGTATGTATGTGTGTGTCCATTTACTGGTCTCAGGAGAGGGTCATTTTTTTGTGTCCTTTATTGTATGTACCACCAGTCAATTACAGACTATAAGTACACTTAACCTTATATCCTACGCTGATATCGCATGACCTGTGGAGTAATATTCCATTGAATATCCTCACAACAGATATTCTCGTACCTGTGTTCGGTACTTATGAGAATCTTGTGGTTAGTTCAGTTGGTTTGCAACGTTTTAATCTTCTTGGTCCTTCTTCTTCTAGTAGGGCGGGTATAAGTTCTTTGGGATGTGTGATTAGCTTTTCTCGGTATTTGGTGCTTAAGTTAGTTATTTCTGCTTTAACAGTGGGTATCTGTAGATCGGTGTGTAGAATAGTGTTAGGTACATACCATGGGGCGTTGACGATTGATCTGAGGACTTTATTTTGAAATCTTTGCAGTATTTTGATGTTGGAATTACTTGCTGTACCCCAGAAGGGAATGCCGTACGTCCAGATGGGCTTTAGGATAGTTTTGTATATTAGTAGTTTATTTTCTAGTGACAGCTTCGACTTTCTTCCTGTGATCCAGTACATGCGTTGGAGTTGCAATCCAAGCTGTTTTCTTTTGGTAAAGACGTGTTTTTGCCATGTCAGCCTGCGGTCAAGGTGAATGCCTAAGTATTTGGCAGTTTCTCTCTGTGGGATATGTTGTCCATTTAATGTAACTGCGGGACAGGTTTCACGTTTCAAGGAGAAGGTTATATGGGTCGATTTATTTTCATTGGCTTTTATGCGCCATCGTTTTAACCACTTTTCTAAGTGATTAAGGCGGTGCTGAAGGTCTGTTGAAGCAGTGATGGGATTGTGGTGTGAAGCTGGAATTGCTGTACCTTCGGCGTAGGTTGCTGTCATCGTTTGCACAGTTTCCGGCAAGTCTGCTGTGTATATTGAATAAAGTATGGGTCCGAGGATAGTACCCTGTGGTACTCCAGATTGGATGGTGTGGAGTGCAGTGTACTCTTCTTGATATC
>Ga0131853_10017037_pt1 | contig 13247 bp, 10 predicted proteins | sample TergutLab28metaG_FD_92764 | JGI IMG/M metagenome (GOLD analysis project Ga0131853, IMG submission 92764) | Labiotermes labralis P1 segment gut microbial communities from Petit-Saut dam, French Guiana - Lab288 P1 (version 2) (version 2) | ecosystem: Host-associated > Arthropoda: Insects >...
GCTAATTTTTCTGTAAACTGATCAAGAAATTATTCCTTTCTGTGCATATAACAGTTCATATTTATTTCATTGGCTTTTGTGTTCCCAATATTCCCCCCAGCCCCAAACCTTGCCCCCCCCCCCCTGCATCCAGAGTGGAGCCTTGTGTGAATGCTCATTAGGCCCCCACCTTCATACAGCACTGAGACAAGTCATCAGTAGTTTTCATTCTTTACAGTGATACACGTCCTGTGTCAGAATTCTTCAGTAATGACATTGGTGGTGCTGGTGGAAGTGGCGAGGCTGGCATGGGAGCAAGCAAAGCGGCACCTGGTCAGTTTGATGACGTATTGCCAACAGCTGCTACTGCAGCCAATTCTGATTGTCTCTCTTCTAGTCTGAAGAAACCAAAAGATGTAGAAATCTCCCTAACTATTGTAGATGACATTGAAAATAAAGGCCAAGGTGATGAGCCAGCAACATCAGTATTAGCAGGAGTACCAACTTCTGGAAATTAAGTTTTCTAGTAAATGTTTGTGTTCAAAAGGAGATGGAATTAAACACTTCCAGTATACTAGTATAAGCTGAAGTATGCTGAACTATTTGTCTCAGTGTGATTTTAAAAATTAAATTTTTGACACTTTTATTATTGGATACTTTTATGTATTGGACTGATCTGACAAAAACCATAGTAGAAATCATGTACAAGACAGGAAAAATGTTAGTTGCAGTTCTGTGTTGCTTTCGTTACGTACTCTTGAATTTTACTGGATTATATACACTTTTATTGAATGTGACAATGGCCAGCATGGGCATATGTTGTGGTTTCTAATTGCCACATTAAAGTATATGCAGAGCTATGTTTTTGAGATACTGTCGAAGTTTCATTTGAAATAATGTCATCTCTTTTTCTGTCTGTAATTGGAACCATTCATTTTAGTGTCTGCATATATTTTTATTCTTACAAATATGTGTATTAAATTGCAATCACCTTTTGATACAGACATAACTTATAGTAATGGGACATGGTTAAGAATGTAGGGCATAAACAGGAAATGTAATTTTTTTTCTGTATGTGGTTGGAAGGGATGTGAATATTATGACTGCAGTGAAACTTCTATCCATAATTTCTGAAGGGACAGTTTTGAAAAACAATAAATGTTGGCATATGATAGTTTTGGGAAAGCACTGAATATATTAGAATCTGAACAAACAAACAAAAAAGAGAGCATAAAGGAATGACAGTTACATATTTTCCATTTAGGCATATGAAAACAAGAAATGAATAACAAGTTATTATATTACATATGTGCAGATCACTTTTTCAGAGCAATCTGTAATATGCACCTGTTTACTTTAAACCTTGCGTTTCTAATGTAACTGCCAGTTCCAAGTTGAAAATTTTCTTGTAATTGTACTTGCTAATGCTGTGTGCATGCAAGAATGAATTAACAGTTGCAGAAGCAGCGTGCTGTGCAGTAAAGCTCAGCACTGCTTCAGGTTCTCATTTGTCTTCCTCTTACTCTTGCTTCACTGTTCCCACAAACTCGCTGATACTGGAAGTATCATGTGGCAGGCTCCCTGTTTACAGATGTGTAAGAACTGCAGTCAGCATCCTTCTCATTGTCCAGCCAAATCCAACCCTATTACCAGGCATTTAGTTGTGTTGATTCATTTCAACATTGCAGGCTTCAATATGTAAGCTTTTTGGATAAGAAATAATAATAGGAAATAGGAATAAGAACAAATACTAACCAAAATAGTAACCTAAATTGCACAACTGTTAATTGCTGAACTCAACAAGACGAAGGGAACAGGATAATATGAAACTGCTTTTATAAGCTCCTTAACATTGTTTTTGAGGTTTCCAAAATTATAAATTAAGCCACCCCATACCTACATCCCTCCCTTGGCTGAGGCATGCTTGCAACAGTACCTAATTTGGGCAAGTTACTGTTATTGCATGTTACAAAATTTTTAAAAATGAACATTTCAGAAATATTGTAGGTCAGGACCCAGAAATATGGACTGACATGGTAAAATGACAATTCAAGGAAAAATGTATTATACAGGCAATTTCTAAGGACCAGAAAAAATGAACAATACTTGCAGGAAATCATTGTATAGTGGGATAGTGAATAGAAGTTTCATTGTGATGGGTAACAACATTGGTATTTCACTGCTGTTATAATTGAACAAGTAATACCACATTAATTATTTCAAAATTCAATTTCCAGATTTGCCTGTACCATTTTATGGGATTACTGGCATAGGATTGTGTTGTATGTTTAACCCTCATATGAATATTTGTAATTCAATCTCCTTTTGGATATTGTGGTCTATGATACCATCAAACAGAATGGCAACTTTTAACAGATGTTCTGCAGTTATTACATACAGCTTACCTAACATAGGATTATCCAGTCTTTCATCTGTAACATATAATCTAAATGCTACTGAGTTCAATTTTATGTTGTGTGAAGTGTGTCACACAAAGTTGAAATTGGTGTTTAGATGGTTCAAATCATTCTTTGGAAGTGAAGTCAGTAGTGTACTGTGAAGTTATACCCAGAAATATGTGAATTTTACGTCATAGAATTTGACCTCCTGAAAGTAAAATAATAATAATTTTCATCGCTTAGGCACGCATGCCATTGACGATATTATTTGACCAGCAAACTAAGTGCATGCACATAAAATGGAAATGTCTACAACTGTTGCCCATTTTGTAAAGACTGCTGTGTTTTAGACAGAAGGATTAACATAAGGGTAGACAGAAACTTGGTTTGCAGTATGGTTGGGTAACTCAGTGCGGAAGGTACGTTATTGACAGTGCTCCACGTATAATTGCATTGCAATCAACATGCAAGAAGTTCATCACATTTGACCAGCAAGAGTGAGAAAACTTGTGTGAATATTGTGTATTCAGTTTCAAGAAAGCGTGTGTTCCTTTGAAAACGTTCTTCAAGGAATGAGATGCGTGTTTCTGTTAACAAGGAAAGAGGATGTGGACTCAGAGCATGTTAGTTTTAGTCAATGAATATATCAGTGTTATTCACTCGTTACATAACTAGACATTTGTACGGCAGTTAGAATGGAACGAGGACTTATGAAACAACAACACTGAATACAGAACTATTTAAAGAGAATAATTTAAAAAGCGAAGAAGAATATGAATAAAAAATTGATAGTCTATTTTTCTATATTTTGTTATATTGTTACAAAGCTACACATTGTATTCATATGATGTAACTTAAAAAAAAATACGATTTGCCGGGAATTGAAGTTGGATGCAGGAAGGAGTGCAACCTTAGCAGCCAGGAATGTGTAATTGTATTAATTTGAATTGATACAAATGTGTATAAAGATGTTATCTCAGCAGTCAGGATCTTGCAGTTGTAGTAAAGTAATAAATTTGCATAAAAGTGAACATTTCCCTTGAAAACACAACAAGCAACACATGGTTGGAATTTATTTGCATAATCGGTGTTATTGCATTGTCGTTATTTATTTATTATGCCTGTTGAATCTCATCCAAATACAGAAATTTACAATTGGCCATTCCACACAGCTTATGTCAGTTGTGTAACTATTGAGAAATTAAAATATACAAGCACTTTTTGATACTGTGCATGAAGGGAAGTGATGCTGTGAAATGACATTGTCTTTGTATTCATAATTGTGTCATCGGTAGTTTTCAGTTTTACCACATTCATATTCTTTTGAACAAATTTATTATACAACTTGTTACAAATCTGGTATATATGTTAGTTCTATGTCACAAGGATTTCTTCCCTTTGTTTTTGGATGTGTATGCATTTTTATCATTGGATTAGAGTCTTGTGTTTGTGAGAAATATATATATATATCCTATTGTTCTTCTGTTTACAAAATTTAGTATCCTGTGGTTATTCACTTTTACTGCCTGTGCCCTTCAGTTTAGTAATACACACAGACATGCTGTCAGGCTGGCTGAGTGTTATGTTTTTCTGGTACTAATACTTTTCACTACTTGTGTAATGTAAGGGGATTTAAAATCACTTATTTCCTTTTCTTAAAGGTTCTGCAATACAGTCATTCAGAAAATGGCTCCTTTTTATAGTGAAGTAGAATTCTTGACAGTGTTGTATATACTTGAAGACTTATCTGTAAGAAGAAAATGTTGATAAAAAAGGGCATTCAGCATTAACTATTGAAACAATCTGATTAATCTCATGAATTCACTATCACTGGTGTTTGGAAGGCTTACCAGTGTTGCTTGTTTTTAAAAATTTTAAAGAAGAACATAAGCATGGAAATTATTTACTATGGATAATATGAATATTGTGGCAGTGTGATACCTGTCTTGCTTGTGGTAGTTGAATAAGGTAACCTTTCCTGCCTGCTAAGGCACCAAATGTGTTAGACAAGAATGTGTTGTTTCTGGTTATATGGTGCAGACTGTTACCAGAACAGGTAAGACTACTAAAAAGGGTAAAAGAGAAGTTGTGATAAAGAGATGAGAATGCCACCCTTAAAGCTGAGAATTGTTTTTAAGATGCATAAAAGAAGGTTGTTTAATGTTCATTAAGATTTGGTGAAAAATCGAAGTTTGATATATAGTGTTAGGAAGGGAAAATTTACTTGGATGTTTTTGTGCTTCAGAATCTTGAAGTAGTGAATGAATGGCACACAGAAATGAAATGAACTTAAGCACACTTCCTCTGTAATTTTCAAGACCAACTCATGAGTCATTGATTTCTACTTACAAATCTATAGGAATCTCAAGATTTCCTTTGATATATTTGCTATGGAAGGGTATACTAAACAGTGGTTTGTTGCCATTAATAGGGTATTTCATGCCTATAAATTTTCTTGACATTGCAATATACTAGTATTGATGAGTATATCAGAAAAGTGAAATACAACACTTCTGATAATTCAGACAAATGAGAAACTATGTTCTTACATAGCTTTTATGACGTACTCACCTTAATGTATTGACATTACTACAAGCTTATTTTAAAACAACAAATGCTTATGCTGAAAACCTTGATTATACACAGTAGTTTCTTATTCAGAAGATCTTGAATACAAAATGAAACATGGCTATTGCCAAAAATTTCAGGAGCTAGGGATATGTATATCATCAGAACATGTTTAGTATTGTGAAGGTATTATGGGCCTTCATAAATATATATACATACCACCTGGAAGTAATATACTGTCAGGGGAAAATGTGTGAAATTGTGCAGGAGTTTTTCCTTAGGTTGATATTGGAAATGTCCTTTTTTCTATGTGCAGGCATAGGAAACAAATTCAAAGCCTTTCATCACATGATAACATGATGTGTTATTAATGCATCTCTAGGTAAATGAAATGGGAAGATACATGAATTTCTCTCACTATAAGATCATGTCAGACTAATAAACTGAACACTGTGGTTAGGAAATTTAAAAATGGATTTCGCCCAAAAAATTGTATCGCAGTTTTGAACATAACTATAGTTAATTGTTATATTTAAATAAAATGAATGATGAGTATCTTGAATAATATATTATTTTCCTTGTAGGGGCCCACTGTATGTCTTTTGGTAATGTATTTATAAAGGGAAGTATAAGGAATAATAAATTACAACCTTCTGCACTTAGGTTTAAGACATAGATTTATAATTGAATTTTCCCATGTGTTAATATAAATATTGCAAAAGAAGTCAGTGTTTCCTCATGAGAGGGAAAGAAATACAGTATAGAAGCAGTTATTTACAAATGGAGTAAGTCCAACTGATGGTATGTGAATCCAGTATTGCTGTTGTAAAAAAAATGCTGTCTCCTGCGTCAGTGTGTTTGAAACAAAGCACATTGTTCAGGCACTAGTGACACAGTATAGCAGACACAAAAATTGGATTCAGACTTCATTTCTTTGTTTTGAAAATAAGATGGATCAATCCAACATTGAAAGTTCTTAAACATGGCTTGTCTGCATTTATTGAACACTGGTGATGTCATCAAGAGGAGCTTTCCCATGAACGTAACGTACATAATTTAAGTAATGTATAATATACAAAGAGAAAACAATGGTTCATAAAGAGAGAATTTGAGCATACTAAAATTAATGAAATAAAAAATGAGTTTGTTTGTGGTGGAATGCATGGTCCACATAATTATGAACAAATGGTAATTTTATCCCAAAATCAGTTTATTTTGTACAGGCTTGCTAGGATTATGTCTACATGAACGTTATAGGGAACTTGCTTGCACTGTGACCTGATTTAGTGGTTTTGCTTACCTTATGATGTGCATGGTTGAAAGTAGTGCATACAGTAATCCATTACAAACAGGAAAGAGTACATGTTGTAGTTTAGTTTGGTCAGTTGCCTGTCATATATATTGAGTAGAATACCCCATCTACACTTACATAACTGTAAAGAACTGTGTTTTGTACAAGGGCTCTTAAAAGTTAGGGTGTTATGTATGTCCCATATTTATGGTAATGAAGAGCTCATTTTAAATTTTATACTGCCCAGTCAAGTCACTGGTGCAGTGCAAGTGAAGTTTATTTTAGCATTGTCTTTTCCTTTTACTAAACATGGTTTTAATTAAAGTTAATGCATTATTAATAAATTATCAGTATAAGCTTGTATAATAAAACAGCTGTCCCTAATCATAGATGACACAATTGAAAATGTTCTAGAATAACTTTGTTTAATTGTATTTTCATGTGTATAAAATGATGTATCAAAAATGGTTATCCTCTGTACACAAATAGTGATTTTTTTTTTTTTTGTGTTTTGTTTTTGGTCTGAACTGAGTACAAGCATGCACCAAGGGATATTAAGAAATACATTTAAACAAGTAGAAATCTTGAAAGAACGGCATGTTTCTCGTGATGTTCTGGTTTCAAGGGAAAGTAATATTCAGATTTTTACTGTTACACAATTTTGTAAGACAGGCATTGTGTAAATGTATGTATGTTGCTTGCAGTATCAAACAAATGTTTGTGTTTGCATTTTGGTGGAAACCTGGGATTTATGCTTTTCTCTCTATCCCCAGTTGTAATGTTTGTTTCACGTTAGAACTTTTATCGTACATAATAAGCTTTGTCACACCATATAATAGTTCTATAAATAAGGATTTATGTATTCAAGAAACAAAAAAAAAATTACCAAAAAAAGTTAAGTGAAAGTGGGCCCCTAGAATTTCTTCCCCCTGTATCTTTGTGGTTATGACATCTGAACCACAAAAAGACAAACTCTTAAGTGAAACTCTTGTTTCTCCATTTTAAAATAGCATTAATTTTTGTTGTGTTTCTAAAACAATTGTTACTGTAGGAATTTCATATAAAAGCATATGGAGACATTTAACTTTATGATTACACTTCAAAAGAATAAATTTTTGTTTTCATCTTCCCTTCTGTTTACTATGAAATAGTTGCCTTATGCCATTCTCTGATTTGGTCTTTGGTATAACAGCTTTTCATAATGTAAAAGGATAAAAAGAAAATGACACATTTTACTTCTAATGAGCATAATTATGGATATCTCCATTTGCTTTTAACAATACAATGTATAACCTTATCTGTGAAATGTTTAAACATATATTGCATATTATTGGTATCCCAAGTTTTATGTCTTACCAAATCAATATGGAGGTTTCTTGGATTTGAAACTAGATGTAGCATTCAGATTGCAGGCTTACATTTTGGTGGTGAGTAAAACGTAAGACGTAATTCAATACTGAAATCTTATATGTGTGCAACCTTTAAAAATTAAGCTTAAAATTTCAAGGTTATGTAATAAGTAGCTAACATTGTATGTTAAAGTAACTGATTTTTCTTAAACAAGGATATTTGCTTCTTTTGTGGAAAACAATTAATTGGTCAGAATACTGTTGTCAAAAACATAGACTTTTTGGAATGGTGGTTTAGTTAGTAGAATAACTGATGGTTAGAGACATTTGGATTGGTGGATTGTATGTATATTCTCTTGGTATAAGCAATATTCATTATCACCAGTCATGGTAGTCTTTCTTTTCATCTCTAAAACTGTAAGGTCCATTATACTTCAAACTTATATGCTGATGTTTTTAGTATACTGTCTAATTGTGTGGTATTTAACATCTCTGATACTTACTACGCCTGTTAAGAAAGTTTTTCTTCCTAGCACCAAAGCATTTTTGTTTCTGATAAGTAAGTCATCTTTGTTTCCATGATCTTGCTTTGACCAAGGGGATAAATTTGGGTTGAAATTGGCGTGGAAAAAAGTCAACTTTTTGTGGTGTAATAAAAATTAAGGATGGTACTGTGTTTATTATTTGTTACATTGTAAGGGATTTCTCTTCCAGGTTCATTGATGTTTGAACATACAGTTTATCAACCCACAGGGCATAAGTTTAGTGCATATGAACAGTAAGCAAAGATATATCTGTGCCAAAAACCTCATGACATGACATGTGTGGTTGATGCAGGTGAGGATTGTCGAATTCCTAGATGTTTCCACCATAGCTTGCTAGATGCATCATAACCTTTGCTTAACGTATTTACTTACCATAGATCGTTGTATATGACCTTCATTATACTGTTGGCTACTTCTGTTAACTATTCAAGTTGACTGTGAGTCGGGGCCCATGTGTGTTGGTTCAATGTGGCACAGTTTATATTAAGTATTTAGGGCTGATTCACGCCATGTCACGTTTCTGTTCTGTCATGGAATGTCACCATTGAGTAAGTTTCTGACATGTAATTAAATGGAGATGTTCACACTGGCAGGAACGTCTCTGTCACATCTCAGTTCCGTTCAGTCACTGTTGCTGAGCAAGAATGTTTGACATGATGGAACAGGTCCGAACTGGTCTGTACCTGCTTGATTCTGATAATGTGAACAGTCTTACATCTCCTCTACCACACTTCGAGTGTTTGCTTGCAATGAGTGCTGCCCGTTTGTCTTGAGAAATGGATGAAACATTAACAGAATTGGTGTGGAAATGTGAGGAATTATAGGACATGTCAAATAAGAAATAGTGATGGAGTCTGGAAAGAAAAACGGAACATTACAGATTAGCCTAACATTGCACTCCTACATTCTGCCAAGGCACAAATCCAGACAGACACTATGAAATATTTGTTTAAATTTGGCTGTTACTTCAAAAGCACTTCATTGGGCATTACCTCCTTGTCCTGGCATTTTTGTGATATTGCTTTGATCATTTGCAGAACTTTCCATATCACTTAGGCCTACACCTTGATCTCTCAAATAACTCTGCAAAATATAAGTTACAAAAATAATGTTGTCCACATTCTCTGGCAATGATTTTAGGGTTCTCTGATAAATTTGAAATTTCTGGCTTAATATTCCAAGTGCACTTCCCACCACTCTGGATTGGGAAGGCATATAATCGAAGATGCTTTGCTTTGCTCTTTGACCCTGGGAAAGGTTTCAGTAAGGAAGCTTTCAGAGGACAAGCCTTATCACCCATAATAACATGAGGGGCTAAGCATAATGTTCCAGGAAGCTGTTTATCTTATGGAATGCGTAGATGAGTTTATAAACATTTCCCAAGTTTTGAATGTACAAAAATCCCTCTATTGCTGTTTCTTCTATATGACCCTTTTGATTTTCTGCTTCTGTATCACTTGTGAACCCACATACACGTCTTTTTGTCACTCGGAGCTGCATTTTTCTCTTCATCTAACATCAGTGCTATTGTTGCTGTCTTTTAGAAAATGAATAGGGCTGCATATTTGGTGGAAATTATCGCAGGCCTCTTATCACGTTCTGTTGTGGAAGGAGACTGAACACAATGGACAGTGTGAACAAGGACCATTCTGACAGAACGAAGATGGAATGGTGACAGAACGGAAACGTGACACATAGCGTGAATTGGCCCTTACCATGTTGAACCTCAAGCCACTGACTTTAAATGCCAAAAATACATTATGGTGGGAGTATTTTTTGTTACATGGACGTTTAAATTTAAAAAATGTAGTTATTCAGAAAAGCAGCTGCACAAAATATACTTAATGAAACTACGAGCTCCAAACAGAATTGAGATTTTTAAGAACTGCTCTTTATTTGTAGAGGATGGTGCGATTACTTGATCTATCAGTCTTTTTATTAGACTGCATCTTTTAGCATTTACTTCCTCCCTTCCCTGTTTTAACCATTTATAAGAAAATTAATTTATTCAGACCTGAAGTGTGCCAGAAAGTTTTGACATCTGTACATTCTTTTCTTGAAACTGGTCACCACATGAGTTGAATTTTATGATCTTCTTCCTGCCTTGATGAATATAACATTTTAGCTTTCTCACACATCCCTCAAAGCAGCCCGTGTACTGAAGAGGAATCCGTTTCCCTCTGCTAGCTCTTGTAAGTATGTACATCCACATTTATCTGGGCTTTCTAGAATAAATCATGTAATAAATACAGGGTCCGGCAGAAAATCCTGAAGATTTTTAAGTTACACTCAAATGAAAAGTATACTGTCATTTTACATGAATTTATTATTAAAATTATCTTCATCTCAAAGCATTTTAATTACAATATTCCCTTCCTGAATATGGTGTCTGTGAGGTGGCGTCCCTTATCAGCACATTCCCGCAGGCCTGACGCACTCATTCGATGTTCTCAGGAGTTCTAATTGAAGGCTGTCTTCCTGAAGGTTTTCTTTTTGCGGCAGACACTGTTTCTCTGAAGTTTCTCACCCACAACAGTGCAGTATTGTGACTAGGGACACTGTTGTTGCGATGAATATTGAAGTGCTGACAAAATATCCGCCGAGTCACGAAAGAATTGTTTTAGAAATACGTCTCCACAGAGAAAGCCCGATGCTCTACAGACAAGCACTCCATGGCAACTGAAATGAATTGAGTCACGCTAGAAGGGCACTCAAGGACATATTCCCTACACTGATGATTCCACTCACAGCTGTGTTGCCAAATCGTCAGGTATTTCTGCTGGACCCTGTATTAACTGATATTTAAGACACAATTCATGTGAATAATTCCAAATTAATTTACAATTGAGCTGTCTGCTTACACTCAGAGTTTAAAAAACCATGGATTCAAAGTTAATTAAACCTATTACTTTAAAATGGACAGTGAAAAGTATGTACATTCCTGTGCCACATCTAAAACAATTCAAAATGTATACCAAGTTAAATGATTCATTTTTGTGACCACACCCAATTAAAGGCCAAATCATCATATTTCATGTTATTAAAACAACATGAACATCAGTACTGTAATACTGATTGAGATTTGTAATTAAGCAGACATGGCTAAAAGTACTGCCAACTGTGTCATGATTTTAAACAAACGAGCACTGCTCCATGTCATCTACATCAGTGAACAAAACTTTAATTCGCTAGTGAATCTCTGAGGCTGAATTCCACATTAAAAATAAATGGCCACATTTCCCTGATGTGTTCAAGGAATAATGTAAGTCACTACAGAATGCTGAAATATCATCATTCCTGGTCACTGTTTACACATGCAAGACAGCCATTATCAACTCCACAATAGTTATCTACGTTTCTTCTTTTCTTGTTTTCTAGGTCGATGATGTGCATGTGGACGACGAGGTGTGGCTTGTGGCGTGCTATGATCTGAACCTTCATCATCACTAAGTTCCATTTCCTGTAAACAGCAAACAAAGTCATGAGTCTCTTGCTTATTGAATCTTTGGTTATTTCACAACACACTTTTAGTCCCAGGAGTTACATAATACTGACTGAAATAAGAATATAATCATGCAAGGAAGCAGGTAAGGATTTGTATGAGAGACAGTCATGAGTTACTTACATATAGTCTCTTAGCATTCAATTGGAGACAGAAAAATACCATCACCATACACAACATCCATGCCAAGATTACAACTAGACACCTCAAATACAAGTTCTGAACAGTATCAGTATGCCAAGCTGCTCAGCAAACCTCGAATGACTTGTGGCTTTATAACTTGAAGCATCTGCTGATGCTTTTAATTTAACACAGGAAGATAAAAAAACAATCTTGGAAATGGAGGTAAGGTGAAATATATTCTGAAATGAAACAGTAAATGGGAAAATAAGTCACACATTAAATATGCTGTCAAAGTAAATAATATTTACTATGCAACATGTCCACAAATGCTGCAATACAGGGACTTCATTTGAGCTGGCAACCTGCACTGCTTGTCAGTCAACTGTTTCATGGCACAGCAGGCCGTGCAGTGCTCCCTGCTATTCTAGTTTTCCAGGAGTGAAAGTTCACGTTAGTCCAATATCATGTAGTTACTTTTTTTAGTCACCTTATTTAAAGAAGATCCTGTTTACCTTCATATCACTGACACATCATGTCATTCATTGCAAGTTTTAAGTTTCATGAAGATCTGTGGGCTGATAGGAAGTGACCAGTGACAGTCGTTGGATAAAGTTATGACTGTACAGTGTGAAAAAAATCTTATGCACTTTGAGAAACTTTAAAGTATTAAACAGACAATAATACATCTCTGGATGGATGTATATTGATTGTTAAATTATTGTTTGACATTTTACTTTTATTACAATGAAGACAATCCCATTGGCTGCTGATAACAGTACATTTACATTAAAATATACCTATTGTTTTTGATGTAGCTACTGGCTTATTTTGACATCTGCTGAGTCAGCGAAGACCAATGATAAACCCACCTCAATTGTGTTCATACCTTACACCCAGACAGCATATGGCCAACTCAGCAGAATGCTGGCGAAACACAATATCAAAAGTGTTGCCCTACCACCAAGGAAAATCTTCAGCTACCTTCCACCTGTCAAGGATGCTTTGGTATTAAGACCACTAGGTTTAATCAGCATCCCATGTGAATGTAGCAAGGTTTATAATGGACAAGAAGTCGATCCATCCAATTCAGAATCAACACAGGAGACATATAAGACTAACACAAACCAATAAATCAGCAGTAGTGGAAAACAGCATCAACCAGGACCATATTATTAAACTACAGGATACAAAACTTCTTTCTGCTAAATTGGAACACTTGGACCAACTCATCAGGGAAGACATTATAGTGGATATGCACCCACACAACATGAACAGAGAAGATGGCCCAACCTTAAGCAAATCCTGGAAACCCCTTCTGCACATGCTTGAAGAAGGGAGACAGCCACATGAAACAATAGTCTTAATCTCTACCATCCCATGGCTCCACTTTTGTGCTTCAACACAATGCCATTTTTCCCTCACATACTTACTCTGGTCTCCACTTGGGGTCTTAGCCCTCCATAGCCTGTTTCTCTACTTGGACCTGCCCCC
>Ga0131853_10017038_pt1 | contig 13247 bp, 9 predicted proteins | sample TergutLab28metaG_FD_92764 | JGI IMG/M metagenome (GOLD analysis project Ga0131853, IMG submission 92764) | Labiotermes labralis P1 segment gut microbial communities from Petit-Saut dam, French Guiana - Lab288 P1 (version 2) (version 2) | ecosystem: Host-associated > Arthropoda: Insects >...
ATCTACATATGAAAGCTTGAGTGATATATATGTTGTATTGCTAAATTCAGAAAGCCCTTTAAGAGACAGCGCGCCTATATCGCTCATATACTGCTTATCGTCACGCTCGTGCAGTTTAAGCCTATATTCACCCTTCGAAATATCTCTTACAACCAACTTCAATGTTTTCTCGCTCTGCCACCAAAATCCGCCTTTTTCAATTACAGGGAGAAACTCTTTCTTGCCTCCAGATTCTATAATTATACCTACATCTTTCTTAATTTGCAGATTATCTTCAATCTTTAAAGACTTACCGGCCTCAAGCCCCAGCTTGGCAGCGGCTATTATCGCCGCCCCATGGGCGTTAATGGCTTTAGGGTTTTTATATATGAAAATATTGCTGTCAGGAAATAAGTCCTCAATCAACTCTCTTGCAAAAAGCATTTCAAAGCCGCCGCCGGTGCAGAGCACTGTGCTTATGTCGCCAAACTCAACCATATCTTTAGCGCTCTTAAATAATTTCTTGAAGAAATTCACGGCACCTATGCGAAATGGCTCAATAATTTCAGTAGCTTCTGCTTTTGAAAAACTATGAACAAAAGGAGGGTGAACGAAGTTATAATAAACCCTCACCCCTTTAGCCGAAATATTGCGCTGAAAAAGCATGTCTTTATTCTGGTAAAAAAGTGTGTTTATCTGAGCCTCACTATCTTCCGCCGTCTCAGAGGTATTTACTTCATATATGTTTTTAAATTTATTTTTAATACTTTCGTCCACTGCTCCTGCACTGAGATCTTTGTCTAAAAAATATGATAGCATGTTGGCCGCTACGCCTGCTTTAGAGCTACTTATTTCATAGATTCCCGCCCGCAGTTCACGCCCGCCGAAATCCACTAACAGCAACTTTTCTTCATCTGCTTTTCGATCGTGAAAATGATAAGACAGCGCACATTCTCTTTGAGAAACAAAGCCGATGAGACTTTCACCGCAGCCGGCCTCGGCAAAAGCAGCAGACAACTCCTGCTTACCCGCCTCATTTAAATAATCGGGCACAGAAACTATTATGCCTATTATCTCAGCCTTGGGGTTAATATTACGAACCCCTTTTAAAAGCTCACGAATATAGAGGCTTAAAATGTATGTGTTGGGCTTAAGCGTTTCACCTATTTGCGTACAAGAGTTACTGCCAAGATTTTTCAAAATATTTGTAATAGAAATATCTTCTCCCCCAGGGTCGTTTAAAACAGCATTTTCACCAAATATCCACTCTTTGGAATCTGAGGTATACTGAAGAGTGGAGGGCATATTTGCGCGACCGTAACCCCCTGAAATGTCAATGATTTCAGAGGTTTTTCGAAGCGGGTCGTAGTAGCATATTGAAGAGGCTAAGTCACCCAAGTCAATACCAAGTATGTACTGAGACTCAGACACAGCTTTGTTTTTAAATAAGTTTAAAAGGTTGGTTTTAAGATTAATCATGTCAGTTGCTCTCCAATTTAATAGCTATGCCACATTATATTTTAAACAATATGTATCTCATACTGTAAGTTAATAATTCAAACTGCTCATAATAATACTCACTTGTTTTTACATATTTAAACCCGCATTTTTCAATAACCCGTTTTGATTGATGGTTTAAACTTGAATGCCCGCTGGTCATCGCTTGAAGCCAAAATTCATCAAAGCAGAGCTTTATAACTGCCTTAACCGCCTCAGCTACTAAACTTTGCCCCCAATAATCTTTTGCCAAAACATAACCTATATCTTTTAGCTTTAAATCAGCAAACTCAGGCTCATCATTAGCCCAGGATTTATGTAAGCCTAACGACCCGATTACTTTACTATTACCCTTATGAACAATAGCAAACTCACTTTTCGACGAAATAAAAGACTGCAAAATACTCCTGGAAGTATCAATGGATTTGTGATGTTCCCACCCTGCCATTTCCCCTACTCCCGGAACAGAGGCATACTCGTAAAAGTCGTCTAAATCCATCTCCTGAAACGGTCTTAGTATCAATCTATCTGTTTCAATCTCGATTTGTGTAATATCTATAATAACATCCATCTGTATCTCCTTTTACGTATAGCCGACTACTTAGCACAGATCACATTTGCCCGTGCGTAAACCGTTTGTCCTTCTCTATATCCTCTTGAAAGCAGCTTTGTTATTTCACCGCGGCTAAAGCCTTCTTCCTCCTTCGCCATAATAACCTCATGATAACGGCCGTTAAACAGTTCATGCACAGCCGGCTCAATTATATCTATACCATATTTGCGGGTTATACTTCTCAAATTAAAATCAGCCTCATCTAAAACCCGGAAACAGGCTTTAGCCGCTTCACTTTCGCTGTCTTTTAGCTTTAAACCAGAGTAGTTTAATATCTCTTCAAAAGTTACTATTTCAAAAAACAGACACTCTTTTTTAAAAGCAAGCTCAAGCTTTTTTATATTCTTGATGTCTGCCTCAAGGGCCTTTTTAGCTTCACTGAAACGCTTTTCATAGGCATTTTTCAATGATTCCTTATAAAAGTCGTCAACTATTTTTACGGATGTCTTGGCATCTTCAAAAAAATCATAAAAGCTCAGCTTATACTTGTTAAGGGCCTCTTCCGCATCCTTGTCCAAGTCAAAGGCTCCCTGTTTATTGTTATCCAAATAAGGACGCAGATTTTCCAAATATTCCTTATACATATGATCCATTGAACTTGTTTTAACAGACAAAGTTTCATATATACCTAAGATTACCTGGGCAATACCCGGCTCGTCTTTGCTGATTCCGATATGCTTACCAGCGCCATAAAAAGCGGCCCTAAGCTCAGCAATAATCTCTTTTCCAAGTTCACTTGTGTTCAAAACACTTTGCTCTTTGTCCTTTATTAGATGGCTTAAACTATCTGTCGGTGCTTTAAATTTTTCCCTCCAATAAGCCCTTAGTTCTTCATCATAATCATCCAAAATAAAAACATATTCACAAGTGAATCTCTCTAAATTAGCGGCAAGTTCATTTGATGAACTGTGAAATTTCAGTACGCGGCTCATAAATCCATAAAAATCATCAGCTTCTACGCCGCTTTCGTAACCCGGCTGGCTGATAAAACTCTCAAGATTAGTAATGTCTTTATCCAAACGTTCATAAAGTGAGTATATCATATCTATTATTCTATTAATAGGACCAAAACCTTCACCATACGCTTCAAGTTCAGGAGTTTGTACTTTTATAATTACAGAAAGTATATCATACTCTTCTTTCATCCGCTGAAGGTTTATCAGAGCCGCTTCACGTGATTTTTCGTTATATTTCTTAATTTTCTCTGCAAATATAATGTATATCTTATAAAAATCTTCTAAAAACCCTCTTATTATTTCGCTCTTTATGTCTTCAACTATGCCGTCGACGTTAATTGCGGCCATATTCCACATATTCACGGAGTATTTTTTAATAACATCCGCTAAAACTTCATCAAGCCTATGTAGTGTTATCTCTCTAATTTTTTTTGAAAAATCACTAAGATATTCATTGCCCCAGTCATAATCTTTTATCTCAGAAAAATCACTAAGATTTTTTTTATGCTCTGAAAGTCTTGAATAAAAAATAGTTCTTATGCCCGTTAACATATTTTTCCCGCGGGGGTTTATTTCAAGATCATGCATATTGTAATAATTAATTATGCTGCTGTAACCCTCCAGCGTTCGTAAGTGGGCAGATAACCAATATTCCTTATTCATTTCAAACCCGGACTTACTGAGTATGCTCTTAAGTTCGCTAAAAGACGCTTCAACGAGAAGACGCAAAGTAATGGTTACAGTGGTATTAATAAATTCGGCGCAAATCATATACACCTTATTATGTTTTTTAACAAGGGCCGCCGCCGGATGAGAATTCTTCCTTGCGGCCACTCTGCCTACTCTTTTGCGTTTTTTCATTAAGAATACCCCTTGGTTTTAAGCCCTGGCAATGGTGCTAACTGCGTTATGATACCGGGCTGTAAAGTTCGTCTACTGTTAATTTGGTGGAAGCACCCGTATCACTGGCAGACTCGGCACTAACCATCAAAATATTATCTTGGCCCACAGAGAAGATTACCTTAACCTTTTCCTGCCCTTTAGGCCCTTGAGGGATACCGCGAAGCGTTGTCCCCGCAAGGCGCTTCATACCTTTTTCGTTAACAAATTTAGCGCTGTCACTTTTAAAACCGGTATCTTCATACACCACTATAGCCATGCTTGAAACATTGTCGAAATTTGTCATTAAAAGTTCCGAAGCTTCAATCTCCAGCCCTTCTCTTGGTATTTCCGTGCCGGCTTCAATAACAGCCAAAAATCTCCGCCCTGCTATTTCAAGCCCCAGCGGGTGAATAGTCCGCTCAGAAACCACAGGGCCTTTTACCGTGGGCAGCATAATCATGTTACAATAATAGGCCGCCCCCTGTGAGATTGAAAGAGCCGGGCTTACCTTGGCCCTATAAGGCTCTTTACCAAATTTCCCGCTAAGCCGCTCAGATACATGATATAATGATGAGCTGCCGCCAACTGTAAACACCTCATCTATATCATTCACCTCAAGATTCGCTGCCTTTAAGCAATTATCTACACAATCCATAGTCATGTCTATCATATCACTTACAGACTTACCTTGCCATTTATCGAACATCTCTTCGCTGTCCCAAAGTTTATTTACCCTTATGTGATTAAGAAAACTCTCACGTGTAATCTCCATATTAATATTAACTATTTTAGGTTCACGAATAAAAGGCGCTAAAACCACCTTTGCAGACTGTGAGTGGGACAATCTTTCCTTAACCTGAGTCGCTATTTGCATGAGCCTTGCAACAGCTACCTTTTTCTGGCGTTTTGATATGCCGTCCTCAGACTCCTCATCAAACAAGTCAATTTCACCATTTGTAAGGCTTTTAAATTCCTGATATATCATATCGGCAACAGCCTTATCCACATCATTGCCGCCCAGATTATTGTCGCCATAAGTACTCATTATAGAAATAACAGGCTCATCTTCACCTTTTTTCTTAATACTCAGTATGCAGGCATCAAAGGTGCCTCCCCCAAAATCATAAACCAGCACAATTTTATCAGACACTTCATTAACCGCGTAACTGACAGCCGCCGCCGCAGGCTCAAGCCGTAAAAATACGCTATCCTCATCAAAGCCGCCTAAAATGGCCGCCTGCTTTGTTTTTTGCTTTTGCTTGTCTGTTGAGTTAGCGGGAACTGTAATTACACAGCCGGAAAAACTGCCTTCTAATTTAAGCTCTTCTCTCACATATTCATCTGCTTTTTGCTTTAAATGGGCAATAAGCTCTCCCGCTATCTGCTCGGGGAGAAAAGAGTATTCTTTATCATCTACCACAACACTTATTTTTTGCTCTGTGCCCAGATATCCCTTTACTGAAAGAACTGTGCTCTCAGGGTAAATTACCGCCCCTTCTTTGGCCTCAACCCCAAATACTTTGGCTAGCTTATCAGGGTCCTCCGTATCAGGCTCAAATAAAATAGCTGTAGGCAAGAGATTACTGCCGTCTATAGGTATAGTCTGTGCGCTGCCCTCTTTAAAATCGAATATACTTATAACAGAGTTGGTGGTACCAAAGTCAATACCAAGAAACAAGCCTCTCTCCATATCCAGACTCAGATTAGCCATTTATCAAAATACCTCCTTATAATAATCGCCCTCTAATTTGCGGGGTTTCTTTTAAAAGTTTAAAAATTGCTCTTTCAACTTCCATATGCCTGGAGTTTTTTTCATTAATAAGCGCTCGGTTTATAATTGAATACATATCATCATTTTCTGCCTGCAAATTGCCGCAAGAATTAACAGCAGTTAAAATCTCACTGTTTTCACACGGCTCATCCACTGACAACGCATCTTTAGACTGTGAAAAATAATACTCAACTTTTTCATTATAGAATAGCGGAATTATAGCGCAAAACTTGTCGAAAAACAGGGGCTTCATAGATATTTTGTTATACTCATCACCGTCATTAACCTTGTAGTGTAAAAATACTACTGACCCTGCAGAGGCTGTATAAATAAATGGCCAATGCTTGTTAACATACAAAGAATCTATCTCTTTACACTCTTTAAAGATTGGCATAAGCACCGATTCGCACTCCATTATATCAATAGTTTTTTGCAATATTTCATTAGATTTAAAGGTAGCTATCGAGAATTTTAAATAAAGCGTTGAAAGCGCATAAGCCAAAAGAGGCTGGTTGGTTTTTATAAAATGCTCTTCAAGGTTTACTATAAACTCATAAACCGGCCGTTTCACGCAAACAATTATTTCATAACAGGCATAATAAATATAATTGCCGGTCAGCTCTTTTTCCTTTTCATTGGTATACAGCCTATTAAACACTGCCTGCGAGGCTTCACTAAAATCGCGCACCCATAAACAATTTGTCAGAATTTTTTTATCCAGATCAATATTGTAAAGCCCCATTGCCGCAAGTGAATCTCTAAGTAAATACCAATCCTCATTACCGCCTACATAATATTTAATCACTATGTTTAAAAGCTTGGCATCATACCAGTTTTTTATTAAGAGTTCATAAGCGGCATCAGCTATAAGAGAATACATATCATTTCTATAATCATCAGCCATTTCTTTAAGTGCCCAAAGAAGAACTCTATCGTTTATGTACTCTCTCTTTTTAAGTATAAGCCCGGCAGCTTTTTTAAAATCAAAAGAATTAATGAAGGCAACCAGCATCGTCCCTATGTATCTTTGGTCAAGATGATTTTCATCAACCTTATTGAAGTATTCAAGGGCCTTATCGTGGCGCTCTAGTATGGACAATATATTACCAAGCTCTCCCCCAAGACGCATACGAAAGCTTGTTGAGAGTGAGTTTATTTCTAAGGTTTTACTCAGTATATCTATATGCTCCTGTGATGGGTTTTCACTTTTAATATAAATACCGGACAGGGCCATGTGCAACGCCGGGTCATTATACCCTCTGCTAATATAGTATTTATAAAGCCAGGCATCTGCATTTTCAACCTGTTTGCATACTTTATAGTCTGTATCTATTATTTTTCCTGTGTTTTTATCGGCTATGTCTATTCTTAGGTTGCCTGCCACTGTGGGAATTTGCTTTTCAACCCCGGAAAATTCATAAACTTCCATATTTTGTTTTTCTTCTTCGTAAACATATAAATAACCGCCGTCTGCATTACTAATTTCTACATTTGCAAGGAACAAGTCTCTGTAAACCAAAAGTTCAAGCTTATCCAAATGTTCAGGAGAATTTTCCATCATAAAGCGGTAAATGCTGTTGTAGATACGGCCGTTTTTTGAGTTTTCTATAGCCCATTCGCCGGCTCTCAAAATAAGATCTGAGAGACCAAACTCATCAATAAACCCCTTAAGCTGATCGTTGGTTAGCACTAAGTGCAGTATAAAAGGCAAGTTATCCTCATCCATTTTATTCTCTGAAAGAAAAGTACGCAAAGTATGAGCATTAACATCCTCATCCCCATAAATTCTAGCGCAGATAATAAGCAGCTGTGAAATGCCTTTTACCTGCAGCTGTCTATGCTCTGATATTTTGTAATATTTAAAGGCAGTCTTTGTAGTATCCCGGTTTTTAATAAGCTGCTCACATATCAAAGTAAGTAAGAGCGCAGATCCTGTGCTTTCGTACACCTGCATAAAATCCCGTAAATAACCTTTGGCCAGCAGCAGGGCCAGCCCTTCTTTTTGCTCAATAATATCTTCCACCGCTAAACCTTTGCGCAGCCTCCATTTAATGTAAGGAAGAAAAAGATAATCAGCATTTTTTTCATTAACCGAAGATAATCCATAAAGTATATAAATCAAAAAGGATCTACAGCCTTTTTTATGGCTTTCTTCCAAATATTGCAGAGATTTTTGATAGTCACCCAGTTCATAATAAATATGCCCGAGAAAAAGATCGCAGTAATCAAAGTTGTGCCTCTCAATACGTTTAATATGCCGCGGCACTGCCTTAGTGTTTTTCATTTTTATTTCATAACGGGCTGATAAGTAGGCATGGGCAATATATGCAAACATATCATTATTTTTATAATATCCCCTAAAAGACTTTAGCCTGTCAATTATATCTTTTGCATCGCTGTACGCGTCAATTTCAATATAAAAAAATGCGCAAAGCAAAAGAAGCCTAAGATAGGATGGGTAAAGATTATATCCTTCTTGTGCTATAAGGGTGGCGTTAACAAGCTCATTAGGATCTTCAGATAATTTATAATTTCGATAAGCCTTTAAAGATAAACTTATGTAGTCAATATATGAGCTGTTTTTTGCTGTTTTTTTTCTGTACTCGTCAATTTTGCTCACAACATACCTCGCTTAGCAACTTCTAAAACCAGCCAATCGTTAAGGGCAGCTTTTTTCTGTATTTACCGCCGCTGACAGAGGCGCTGACAATAATTTCAGATCTTAGCTCAGGCTGCCTCATAAGCGCAAACTGCGCTGAGTGCAAAGCTGAAATCTCAACATGAAAAGGCACCTTGGCACTTTCTTTAACGCTAATCTTTTTGTTCTCAAACTTTATTAGGCTATCAACTGCCAATATTTCAACCATTACAGGCGAGGCGCTGTTATTCTTAATATGGATAAAAGAACTTTCTTTAGAGGGTAAATACTCTTTCTCCAAAAACACCTCTATATCATCTACAATTTCCACAGCTAAGGTTACTTCATCATCTCCAATTAATATAGCCTGCCTGCCTCTTTTTGCTTTCAGTTTAGCCGGGTCTATTATAAATCCTATAAAAGCTTCGCCGGTTTCAGCAAAATCTTCATCTGTCAAAAATTCTTTTTCCAGTTTTAACCAGTCACAACTATGTTTTAATGCCGTATTTATATTTACACTGGCCGAAGGCTCACTTTTGATAATTTTAATGCTGCCTACATAAATATCCATATGTGGAGCTATCTTTACTTTTATCCATTTATTTGGCAAAGCATAGTTTTTTTCTTCTTTGTAACCGTTAAAAGCCAAAAAATTAGACAAAGCCCTGTCTTTATCAGAATCTTTCAGGAGATGCTCATAAAAGTCCATATATTCATAAGCGGATGAATATAGCCAAGTTGAAAATTCATGGCTGCGAAACAGCTGTTTAGCCTGTGCCGGATATTTATTAACATAGTCATAAAAGTCACTTAGTGCAGATATTTTTAACCCGTCCTTTGTTTCCATAGCGCAGGCGATCATTTTAACTATAATTTCTATACGGTGTTCACCGCCGTTTGTCATTAAAACAGCAGAGGTTTTCAAAGTGTCACCGATTTTAAACATACTCATATCAACATGAAAGACTATATCGCTTTCACTTCCGCTAAACTGCTCGGGGTCAAAAGTTATCATGCCGGAATTAGACATTATTCGACCCGATATCTCCTCTCCGTCTTCACTTTTTATGCTAAGGCGGCTCTGAAAACTGCCGGAAGTCTCGAAGTAAAGCCTGTCTGTCTCCCTATTCACTTTAGGTAATGGCTTGTCGAACTGCTTTTTAAAATCCACAGCAAACCCCTCAAAATTATCTGATATATACAATTATAACATCAGCTAAGCTAATTATCAATAATCTATACCTATTCATATTGTTTATATGTTATATTTAGTGTATACTATTGAGCAATAAGAAAATTAGCCCTGCTCAGAAACTGCTTCATACAATTTTTTCGCTTAACGCTACCAGCGCGCAAAGAACGGCGCGCCTAACGCTCCAACATTTTGCTTCGCAAACCCGGCGCTTTCGCTTCGCGAAAGTGGCCTGTGGCCAGTTTGCGCAGCAAACCGCAAGGCTTAAAAATTGATTCAGCAAAGGCTTCTGAACAGGTCTTTTACACAGGAGGTCAATATGTCTGATATTATCAATCTAATGAGCGATACCACAACCCACCCTACGGAAGAGATGCGCAAAGCCATGTACTCTGCCGAGGTTGGTGACGATGTGGTGAAAATGGACCCAACCGTAAATAAACTTCAAGCTATGGCGGCTGAAATGGTTGGAATGGAAGATGCGCTTTTTGTCCCTTCGGGAACTATGGGCAACCTGATTGCACTTATGTGTCATGCCCCTGCCGGCAGAGAAGTTTTTCTTGAGTCAACAAGCCATATCAATTTGCTTGAAGGCGGCGGCATTGCAAGAGTTGCCGGTCTTATGCCTTTCCAGCTAAAAGGAGAGCAAGGCATATTAAACCCGGCTGATGTGCGCTCAGCCATAAGAAAAGAAGATGTGCACCACCCTACACCCGGCATAATCTGTGTTGAAAACACTCACAATGTGGGCGGCGGTACAGTTTACCCTCTTGAGTATCTAAAAGAATACAGAGAGATAGCCGATGATTTTGGCCTTAAATTCCATATGGACGGGGCAAGGGTATTTAACGCCGCTGTAAAATTAGGTGTAGACGTTAAAGAAATAGTTAAGCACACTCACTCTGTTATGTTCTGCCTTTCTAAAGGCTTAAGTGCACCTGTCGGTTCTATGCTTTGCGGCACCAAGCAGTTTATAAATGACGCTCTTAAAGTACGTAAAATGCTGGGCGGCGGTATGCGTCAAGCAGGTGTGCTGGCAGCAGCCGGTATTGTTTCTCTCAGCCAAATGACAGACCGGCTGGCAGATGACCATAACTCAGCCAGAAAATTAGCCGAAGGCTTAAATGAAATTGACGGAATAACCATTGAGCTTGACTCGGTTCAAACTAATATTGTGTTTTTAAGATTTAATCCAAACAGCAGTAAAAATGCCGAATATTTCGGCAATGTACTTAAAGAAAAATACAACGTGCTCTGCGGTGTAAGAAACCCGGGGCTTATCCGTATGGTTACTCACCGTCAAATCAGCAATGAAAATGTTGACTATGTGCTTGACGCTGCCGGAAAAATAATGGCTTAACCCTCCTATATTACATAAAAAATAGTTGACTTAAGTTTTCACTTAATGTAGAATATAATATGTTTGAATTTGCGAGTAATTTTCGGGAGGTGAACTGATTGGCCAATATAAAATCCGCAAAGAAAAGAATTAAGGTTATAGCTAAAAAAACCTTGCGTAATAAAATGATTAAATCCCGCACTAAAACAGCCATTAAGAAAGTTATTGCAGCTGTAGGTGAAGGCAATAAAGAAGTTGCTGACGCAGCTTTAAACTTAGCTGTCTCTACAATTGACAAGGCTTGTTCTAAGGGTGTTTATCATAAAAACAATGCATCCAGAAAAAAATCAAGGCTTATGAAAATGGTAAACAAAATAGGCGCATAAGGCGTCAGTAATTAAGAGCCTATCTCTTAATAACAACAACGGGATAGGTTCTAAGGGATATACTTTAACCCTCGCTTTATATGCGGGGGTTTTATTTTTGAGGAGCATTTATATGTGGAAATATGGTGATAAAAGATTCTATTCTTTAAATTATTATCTGCGCCAGACCTTTGGCGCTAAAGTCATAAAAATATCTTTAGATGCCGGATTCACCTGCCCAAACAGAGATGGGAGTTTAAGCTCAGAAGGTTGTATTTTTTGCGGTGCCGGCGCCGCTGACTACGCTTTTTCCGGCAAACCCATAAAAGAACAGTTTCATGCTTACAGAGAAACCGTTCGCTGGAAATGGCCTGAGGCAAAATATATAGCCTATTTCCAAGCGTATACCAATACTTATGGAGATATTGAGTTTTTAAGAGCTTTATACTACAGCGCTCTCGATTTGCCGGATATTGTCGGTATTTCAATAGCAACCCGCCCGGACTGCTTAGGTGCTGATGTTTTAAAACTTCTTCAAGAGGTGGCTGAAAAAACAAAGCTCTTTGTAGAGCTGGGCTTTCAAACCTCTAACGATTCAACTGCAAAATTAATTAACCGCTGTTTTGAAAGCGAAATTTTTCTTAAAGCTGCTAAAAGTTTAAAAGATATCGGTGCAAATGTAGTATGTCATATTATGCTGGGCTTACCCTACGAAAGCGAAACTGACATGTTCACATCTGTTGACTATGCTGTTAAAGCAGGGATTGACGGCATTAAGTTACATGAGCTGTTTGTAGTGAAAGACACAAAACTAGAAGAAATGTACAAGGCTGGGCTGTTTAAAACCCTTTCTTTTGACGAATATGTTAAGATAGTAGTAAAAATAATTGAATCACTGCCTGAAAATATCGTTGTTCACAGATTAACCGGCGATGCCCCCAGAGAGCTTTTAATATCCCCTCTTTACAGCATAAAGAAGTTTCATATATTAAATGCCATTGATAAACTTATGGAAAAAAATGATACTTATCAGGGAAAATTTAGTAAAAATTAGTAGTAGAAATTTTTAAGGTGAAAGCTTAATACCATTGTGCAAATCCCTAAATTCTAATTTTCGGCCAAGTTTTTCTTGTTATGACTTTTCATTTGAGATATACTTAGGCTCCAAAACAATCCGTAATAAATATTAACGGCTCTACAGAGGTGATTGTATTGAACGAAGCTCTAGTTGAAAGCAAGTTGCTGCTTTTATATCTTATAGAAAAGATGAACTTTCCAATTTCTACAAGTCAAATTTCTCAGTTCGCGCTTGAGGAAGGGATAATGAGTTTTTTCGAATTACAGCAATGTCTTTCTGAAATGGCTGATGGTACATATGTAGATATTTCTAAGGAAAATAATAATACGCGCTATACCATAACTGACCTTGGCTTAACTTCTTTGCATTATTTTGAAAAGCGAGTACCTACACATTTGCGAAATAAAATTTCCAGATTTGTAAGTGAGAATAGAGAGCAAATTAAAAAAGACTATGAAACTACCGCTAACTATTTTAAAGACATACAAACCGGCGAATATGCTGTTAAATGTGGAATATATGAAGACGATGCTCTTCTTATGGAAATAAATATTACTGTTGTTGACAGAGAGCAGGCCAGAGATATTTGCGATAATTGGAAAACTAATGTTAATAATATTTATGACAAGGTTTTATGTAATCTGCTTCCAACAAGCAAATATAAGGCTGATAAAAAAGAGTTGAAATTGCTGGAGTTTAAAAATGAAGTGGAAAACAGCGCTATTTAGCTATTTAGGGTCACGACTTCGTCCCTGAGGTCAATAGCTTTACATTTTGCCTTTGGCGGAATGTAAAGCTATTGAGATAAACCACAAAACAAATATAACCTCTGCGGCTTTTAATCCGCAGAGGTTTTTTAATATTTTTCGAATATTTATTCAAACTATTGCATAAAAATTCATTTCATAGTATACTTCTATATAAACATTTAACTTAC
>Ga0131853_10017039_pt1 | contig 13247 bp, 7 predicted proteins | sample TergutLab28metaG_FD_92764 | JGI IMG/M metagenome (GOLD analysis project Ga0131853, IMG submission 92764) | Labiotermes labralis P1 segment gut microbial communities from Petit-Saut dam, French Guiana - Lab288 P1 (version 2) (version 2) | ecosystem: Host-associated > Arthropoda: Insects >...
GCCCAATCCAGTCCATATACCCACATCCCACCTCCTGGAGATCCATCCTAATATTATCCACCCATCTACGCCTAGGTCTCCCCAGTGGTCTCTTTCCCTCCGGTTTCCCCAGCAAGACCCTATGCACCCCCTTCTCCTCACCCATACGCGCCACATGCCTAGTATAAGTATACATAATGAACACTACAGTATGCAAGTTTGAAACTTACACCATGATTTATGTTATTCTGGATTTTAAGAGTATCTTTTATACAATATGAATGAAATTAGTTTTAGGTAGATTAGGCAGTCTGGTGTAACAGAAGACGCATCCCTTAGCTCAAAAGAACGTTGTTGCTCTCCTAATAGACGGTGTTATCATTTGGATTAGACATAACACTGACACGATCCGGCCGCCCGTAACAGACAGCGTTCAGAAAACACGTTTTCTCTCACTCTCTCACTTGTTCGCCTCCTCGTTGTTGGAACATGGCGCAAGGGAATGAAGCCTCTCCTGCCAGCCCAACCCTCTACCGGCGCTAATGTAATTTAAAAGTCTTCTGGAACAAATCCCTTCTACTTCTGTGCCCCGTTCTCTTGTTCAGCCCCTTCTTTCCTTTTTTCTCCTTCTTGAAGAGTATTATCCAGCTCTCTTTACGAAGGAAGTCTGTAAGGACTTCCTACAAACCGTACACATTCTTCAAAAATCTAACATGCCACGGTATTCATTAGAGTGTTTACAATCTTATAAATTGACTGATGTGTTTAAAGTGTGCAAGGATGAAGAAAAATGGGCGAGAATCAATTATGATATTTTTTGCGCCTCATGAAGGAAAACAGAGACACAAGATATATAGCATCTGTTAGCAAAGCTAGGCCTATATGGGTCACACGAGCTGATACCCCACCGTGCACATCACGTCTGTGTAATTCTGTAATTCGACCTCGCTGCATGTCATCTACATCAAGATCATTTAAAAAATTGGCAGGAATATGCGCAAGAGTTCTCTTTCATCCCAAATATATTACCGTCACAGATTATTTTGTCTATCCAGCTACATTTATCCTGTCAGATAACAAATGTAGAGTAGTCCGTCCGTCATCCGAGCTACATTGCGGAAGGGGTGATCCCGACTACCCAAGAATTCGGACCTCCATTGTATAGGTAACGTGCAAACAGTCATCACTGAGTGCTAAAGTGAAACTCCTAAGCCGAAATAATAATAATAATAAAAATTTCCACTAATAATTGTTTAGAATAAATACTGGGCTGTAACTAGCCCAAAACTGTCCGAATCACTCAGGGATCCGGATTACCGGCGCCCGGATTACCGACAGACCACTGTGTACTCCCTTGAATTCACCGTACGTGACAAGCAAACATTGCCATGCTACTTCGAGAAAACCAAAACACTGGTCGCACAGTCCTCTCTGTACCTAACAGCAGGATATGTAGCACGGAATAAAGGCTGGATTGTGATACACTTATATAAATTACACAGCCCGTAACTGATACTTACTACCAAGTCAGTTCGGCGAAGGCAGGCCTGCGAGAACACATCTAGGACTGAACTGCGGATACACATTTTAAACAGTCCAAAATCGTCATTCGAAGCAACTGATTTATTGTGAATATAATATGTGGATGTAAGAAACATGACAATCTTACTAATATTAATAAGACTAATCATCCATTCTTTCATATTCTTTTGGTTCTTTTGTATTGTATATATGGTTGTATGATTTGTATGCTTCTGTTTAATTTCGTAAATTATGTAATGTTATTATGTTTATGTATTCTTATTGTTATGTATGTTCTGTTCTGTGTATTCTGTTTCATTGTGTTGTTCTATGTATTGTTTTTGTGTAAATGTGTGGTGTACTACTGCCACCGGCTATCAACCCAGTTGCAGTTAACAAAATATATCATATCATATCATATAATCCGCCTGAGTGTTGCAGTTGTTCAGAAGTTGTCGTTAGTAAATTAGCAGTTTCCACTGCCATCAGATCTTCATCAGCATGTAGGTGAATTGCTTTTCTTCTCACTGACGTCTGATTAAATACTAATGGGGTAAATGTTCCGAGAACTTCGGCGCGAAAGACAGAAAAGGAGTTGGGATGATAACATTAAGATGAATATTAGGGAGGTGGGCTTTGCCAGAATGTATAGATATCAGTAAGTAAATACGGGCCCAATACAATGTCAAGCGCGAAATATCTGTACCGTTAGGTGCATCTTTTTAAGAAAGTTTCAACAGGAAATTCATGGAATGGAAGAATTTATTGGTTCGACATGCACGACAAAGCAATCTGCCCGATAACTTATAGTTTAAATTCCAAAGAATCAGCTTTCATTTGTAAGGTACGCTGCGTATTTATATTTTTATACTTTTATATTATGTGTATTTTTATTGTTTTGTGTTACAACCTTAACAATATTCCAATACTTACAGGGCGTTTCGTAATGTATTGTAGGAAAACCGTATGACACATATTTATGAAACCTGTACAGATAGAAGGAACAGCTCAATTTTTTTCCCCCAGTAAGTTGTTTTTTTTTAAATCGTAGTTCACATTTCTGCCGCTAGGCGATGCGAGTATATGTAGTGAGAAAATGGCCGCTCCGGGGGACAAGTCGTTTTATGGGTTGGAATATCACACGAGTAAGTCTGTGGTTACTGTGCAACGTGCATTTCGTGCAAAGTACGCAAAGGACTCGCCTACAGACAAGACCATTCGTGCGTGGTATAAACAATTTACTGAAACTGGGTGTCTGTGCAAGCAGAAATCAAGTGGTCGCCTATTAACTGCCGAAAAACTTGAATATCATATCCATGTGTGCCGTATCACCCGTGGTGCACATATCGAAAATCTCTAGTTGTCAAAAAAACTTTTTCAGTTTTCCTGTGGCTGTGAACAATTCCATTAAGGTAGGCCTTTTGTTTTCTTGTTATAAATGTTTGTAATCACGGAGAAAATTATGAAGCGCCCTGTATATGAAGAGAGTTCCAGGACCGAAAAGTGTTGGAAACATGCATGTAAATAAATTATTCTATTGTTTTTAGGGCTGTGACTTATTATTAATTATAAATTAATTATGTACCCGTTGACAAAAATTTGTATACATTAATGCGTATTTTATAGTAATCTAAAGTAACGAATTATATTAATGAGACGTACTTGAGTCTTCAACTGGATTCTCTGTACACATACGTTACACGGAAAACTGTATGTAGTCAAACACAACTGTGTCACATGAGGTGTATTTAATGACTATATAATGGACAACTGCATGTTTCGGCATGTACTGGCCATCTTCAGGTTGTCTTAGGGGAACTTAAGATCTTACTATAAGAATGCACGCTCGTGCATACTTATAGTAAGACCATAAGTTCCCCTGAGACAACCTGAAGATGGCCAGTGCAGGCCGAAACATGTAGTTGTACATTATATAGTCATTAAATACACCTCATGTGACACAGTTGTGTTTGACTACATACAATTTTCCAAGTTTCACACAAACAACGGGGATGACACACTTCCTAGATACGTTACATGAATCTTAGGCTCAAGTCCACGCTTATCGTTACTCCAGCATTTACGTAAATGGTGAAACCTTTACTTACACACTAAATTATAACTCTATATGGCGTAAGAGTTATGTTATAGATAGTTCTACGATGGGACACTTTAAGCTGATTTAAAACATATTACATGTACAAGCTCGGGGCTTTTAAAAGCCTTCAGCTTTAATTCCCGTCTTTTCCACTTCACTTCACTTGGCAGGACAGTTACTACCTCTTTGTTGCCCCAGGAGTGGTTGAGCTGCCCATACCAAAGCGTCATACCTCTTTCCGCTCACTAAATTAACTAATTGAGTTTTAAATTAGGAAAAAGGCACGAGTGAACGAGAGACCTGCCTGTATTTTCAGCACACTCCAGAAGGATTTCTGCCTTACTGTTACAATGTAGCAAACCTAGAATTGTGTTTTCGTTAAAAAAACCTCCTTCCAGAGAAAACGACTTGAAGGTACGCAGAGAAAATGGTAACTGTCTGAAAGTGTTGATTGGGTTTGCAGGCTGTGACGTCCCAGAGGTAAAATAAAGAACACTATCAGCAGGCTGTTTACAGCATAACCTGGCTCAGACGAGTGTTTTAGGAACTTCCCTTATAACAGGCTGATTTTGCAAAACCGCTAACAAAACTTCAATAGACAAAATTCAGCTACTTGCGTTTCTGTTTAAACGTTCGTTCTTTTCACCCATATAATACTTAGGGTTCCAGTGCCGTTGTACGCCATGGGTTTACTATTTGCATTGCAGGTACATCAGTTGCTCTAATTAATTATAATACGTGTTAAATAACTTCGGAGCACTCTTTTCTTGTTTGTATTAAAACTTCAGAACTGATTTACTGCACTCTTATTAGTACTAGGAAGTAATCGTCTCTAGTTCAGCAATCAAAAAGAAGTAACAGATTACACAAGCTATGTCAGTAGTGTTGTATACTTTAATTGTTGCAGTCCACAAAGAGTAACTTTAATTAGAAATATTTATCGAGAACATTTGTTCTATTTAATATTATCAAACGACACAGGCTTTCGTTTCGAAATGGTTTACCTGTGTGGAAACAAAGAAGCCCTTAGCTTCCTTCAGTAGACCACCCTTCAAACAAACACTTCCTCTGAGTGGAGAGGGAATAGTTGACTCAACAAAGTACACATTACCATATCATGTAACGAATAATTTTGAAACGTAAATATGAATTCATAGCTAACCGGAGGTAAGTTCTGAAGTCATTTACGGGAAGATAAATAAAAGAATCACAAATTTGACTGAAATGAACCGTCTTTACACAACATATATATAACAGTTGCAAATATACAACTGGTTAATTAAGAGACATGTTTCGGCCTTGTTCGGCCATCATCAGGGTTGCTACATTGTAACAATAAGGCTAAACCCATGTTTTAAACTGGCCTTTATAAAGGCCAGTGTAAACCATGGGTATAGAGAACGCATGTACCTTAATTAACGCCATCTCTTTGTAAGCCTGATGATGGCCGAATAAGACCGAAACATGTCGCTTAATTAACCAGTTGTAGATTTGCAACTGTTATTTGTATGTTGTGTAAAGACGGTTCGGTTCAATAAATTCGTTACATGTACACAACGGGATGGAAAAAATCAATTAAAAAAAATAATCACTGTTTTCTCTCGGTTTATAAAAGTTATTTACGAAACAAGAAGTAAGACTCTCTGCAGTCTATTGATAAGGTCTTATAATTTATGCGTCTTCAGATGAAGGATGACTGAGATAAAATGCACGGATTCTTGAATCTAGTGCTGTTTTTGCGTACGCCTGTAGAGGCGAGCTTCCACACCTTGAGTCAATAGAGAAATACAGTGAGTTTGACGGTATTCAAATTGTTAAACATAATGGATCAACGGATGTGCTACTGGTTTTGAAAACGTACAGTTTGTAATCTGTAAGCTCTCAAATAATTGAAAACGCCTTCCATTAACTATTCGATATTCAATTGATAGTAAGCATGCAATAGAAAGCTATTTTCGACAGATCTGCTATATTTCAACACTGCACACATTTCCATTTCTATAAAGTTTATGATTTTTTTATCAGACATGAATACAGTACTTCTGAAGACTAACTTCCATGTTATTTTGCTCATGAACAGTTCTTATTCAACTCAGGATTTTATTTTAATTTATCAGCGGTCGTCAATATGGAAAGAAGACAGAAAATGAACGTTTAAAGTAACGTTGAGGCGGGTTCCTTCAAACATTGTTTCGATGGAAAAACAATAAATATTACGTATTCTGATTATGTGTTAGTAGACTTAGCTATGCAACATGTAATGCGCATGCTCCGTATTATATTGTCATCTATTGCCTGCCTGCCGCTACAATATTTTTCCACATTGTCTTGTAAACAGCACGATTTTCAAAAAAAAAAAACAGTTATTGAACATTAAATGTATTCTTTTGATCTTCGCTACAGATTTTGTCGGAAACATTTCTCATTCAAAGAAGAAATGAGCGAGATATGACCCAAAATGTTTGTTGTTCTTCATGTAAAGTACCTGATACTCTTGCGAGATTGAAATGAATCTTGAAATTTCTAGATCGATTGTTTAAAAATGCTGATAAATTTCATGAAAATACGCCCAGTGGGGACGTAGCTGTTCATTGAGGACGGACGGACAGACAGACAGACAGACGTAACGAAGATAATTGTCGATTTTTCGCAATTTTGCGAATGCGCATAATGATGATGCTGCTGCTGTTGATAAATAGCAATAACAGTAGATTAAACATATATTGGAGAGTCGTAGTAAAAGCACTTTCTAAAGAAGTACGTGAATTGAACATATCTGAAACAGAACAAATGACGGAATTGGCTGTTTTGAACATGGCAAAAAATATTGGGTTCATAAATATCAGGCGGTTTTCTTGACTGCATGAGCACCTGTTGACTTCTTAAGAAACATTCTGCTTCATGAATTTAGTGTTAGGCGTATATACATATCTGGTTTGAAAGAAGACATGCATCTAAGTAAACTTACTTATTGCAGGAAAATTATATAAAAGTAACTCAAGAGTTCTCACCTAAACATACCTTCATTTACGAGTCCTGGTCTGAGAACGGATTATATAGTTGCAAACAACTCGCTCCTGTTGTAAGGCATTGGCACGGTAATCTACAGGCATTAATGGAAATCGATGTTCCCACTGCACATTAATTCTTAATATCCCCCTGCAAAATATATCTTCTGTGTTTTGTTCAATGTTATTAAGTCTCCCTAGGGGTCGGATTATCTGACGTGTAGAAGTTCGTGCTTTTTTTCCCCCATTCCATTTCAAGTCGAGGTGGGGCTGTCTTGAATTCCCTCCCGTCAGGATTGTGTCTGGGTGGTACCCTGAAATAGGCCACGACTCTGCAATGTCAGTTTCTTTTTGATACTTTTTTTTACTTGTATATACGTTGTGTTTACTAAATATTACTCTTTGTTCAATCTTATCCAAAAATATCTCACTGAAGTATAGAGAAACAACTTTTAGAACACGTGCTTTTTAAAGGTATTGTATGAATTTCCTGATTGTGATTCCTTGGAAAATGCAACACGTAGCATTGTACAGCTCCATTCATTTAACAGAGTTGTGTATGACTGATGTGTTTTGTTTTTGTTTTTCGCGAAAATTATAACACAACTGGGTGAATCAGAATAAGTTGCTGCTATAAAAATGTATATTTCATTGATTCTTATCGCATTACATATACAAGTAACGATTTTGTACTATTAAAATTTAACTGATCTCTTTCCTTGTATTCCATTCTGTTACATATAATTTTTGTAGCTCAGTCGGTATAGTGATTGAGCCACGGGTTGGACGGTCCGGGATCGAATTTCGATAGGAACGAGATTTTCCGCCCGTCCAGAACGGCCGTGGGGCCCACACAGCCTCCTGTAAAATGGGTAACATGTCTTTCCCGGGGTAAAGTGCGGCCGGGGCGTGCTGCTGACCACTCACCCCCTTCTACTGCCGCTGTCAGTGGAAGAGTAGAGCTATACCTCTACACACCCTCTGGGCCACACCGGGCCTGTAACGGATTACTTTACCTTTACTTTTACATCTAAATTATGCACATTTTATTGAAAAATAATGTACTTGAATTTTGGTGGTTCGGCTAACCCATGAATATAATTTGCGATTAAAACATTTGTAATCGGGATAATCTGGTAGCTGAGAATAGACATATGCGAATGAATATTTAACTGCAGAACCACAAAATAATACAATAATAGGATACACGCGTCTTCCAGAAGTGACTTTAAATTAGAACTGAAGTAAGTGCAAAAATTAGTGATACAATTTCCCAAATTTTATCCTCTTTCCTTGTCACTAGCTTGACTTGTGAAGCGCAAGGATGTTTTAACTTCAGAATTTAATTGTAAAGGACTAATTTGCATCGTTAATATCCATGTGGAATTTTATGGCGTTCTTTAATGTAATAATAATAATAATAACTCATTAAATCTTAGAATGTCGGGTAACGTAATGTAAACTTTAACACATTCAGTATTGAATTTAATAATTTTCCAACAAGATGCGATTTATTCAGTTTATTACATTACTGTAGGCAGCTCTACACGTTTCGGGTGTTTACACCCATCATCAGAAGCTCGTACAACTGTAAATACAGCTTCTGGTATTGATTAACTGTAGTGAGTAAAATACGCTGCTATTAATACTAATGTATAATTTAAAATTCTAGATTGGTTTTATTGAATGTTACTAGCCTTGACGAATATGTATATAAAATATTGATGGATAATTAAAAGCAGTATTTTTAAATTATATAAACAAAATGTATAAAATATATAAATATATATATATATATATATATATATATATACAGAACCGTAATTCAGGTTATGTTGAAGTTCTACATTCAGTATTTTCGATTATAGGTACGTTAATTCTGTAAGGGTGTGTACATTAAGTGTATTGCTGGCCGAGGTAAATAATCTCAATCAGATCTGCAAATCTTATGTTTATTGGACCGTGCATCATCTTGATAGTTGAATAAAGATAGACCAACTTGATATCACGTGCTTTATTATTTCATTATATAATGGTCAACATGTTTCGAATGTTAGTACATACATCCTCAGGAGCTTTCGACTTATTTGTAGAGTTATTTCATGGGTTGTATTGCTCTGGTTCGATGTGTGTTGGTGTTACGTTGTGGTTTGGCTGGGGTGGTGTGGTATCCGGATGCAGGCTGAAGCACTGCTTCAGCCTGCATAAGCAATACAACCCATGAAATAACTCAACAAATAAGTCGCAAGCTCCTGAGGATGTATATACTAACATTCGAAACATGTTGAGCATTAAATAATGAAATAATAAAGCAAGTGACATCAAGTTGGTCTATCTTTATTCAACAGATCTGCAAACTTATAGTGAACCGTACCTCTGCTGTGTTCTGTATTGCTATAAGCATGGCGTTGAATGAACTGGGATGAGATGTTTGGAAAGCTTACGTATTGATTTTCGAAATGGTACTGGGAACCTAGGGACACGAGACAGTTTTATGGAGGATCTACTGAGTAGGAATAGTAATAATATGTTACGTAAATCCTAATTCCCAAAGAGAAAAGGGTTTATGTTAAAAAAAGTCTGGGTCCGAGAGGAATATAAATTGTTGTAGTAGGCGTGAGAGGAGAGAAAAATTGACAGAGGAAGGAAATCAAGAATGAGCTAATGATTCAATAGGCACCTGATTCAAGAGATGGAATTTTTCGATACCTCAATAAAGGAAACTTTTAACCCGCAGGATATCTCTAATCATCAAGAATATTGATTAAGTTTTCAAACCGACGGTATGAATAAAGATTTTATTTACTGACATGGATATAGAAATCTTGCGCAGAAGCAAGAATTGCCTTTAAAAAAATCATCAAAAAATGGAAAATCTGTATAAATTAGAAGGACGTTGTAGCAGCACGAAATGTAACATTCCGACACTTGCCTGGACACACCGAGTCACGACAGCCTCGCCTTCGAAGTTTAACGCCATTAAAATTCTTCTCCGCTAATTAACCGATTGTCATGAAAGTCGCAGTGAACTATTGTCATTTGTAGGAGCGTTTGCAGAATTGCGAAAAGCGACCTTTACCTTCCTCATGTCCGTCAGTCCGTCTGTCGACCTGCAAGGAACAACTCAGTCCCACTGGAAGGATTTTAATGAAATTTGATATTTGAGTATTCTCGAAAATATGCCGATAAAATTTAAGTTGCATTAAAATCCGACAAGAATAACAAGTAACATACGTGAAGAACAATACGTCTACATTATTGATGGTATCTAGCTCACGTCTCCGCAGAATGACAAGTGTTTCAGACAAAACGTATAGAGAAAATCAAAACACACATTTAATGTTCAATAATTTCTTTTTTTTTTCCGAAAATCGTGTCCTTTATGAGATAACGTGGAAAAAATACTGTAGAACCGGGCAGGTCACAGAAGACAATATGGCACATGCGCATTGCATGCTGAGTAACTAAGACTACAGATACTTACTTATTTACTTACTCCATGGTGTAGAGTCCTCTTGAGAAGTTAACTGGTTTGCAGCTAGTCAAGAAATTCTCCGCATTTCACGGAACCCGAAGGTTCATTACCACACTCACAAGCGTCCGCCACCTGTCTCTATCCTGGGCCATCCCAATCCAGTCCATATACCCACATCCCACCTCATGGAGATCCGTCCTAATATTGTCCACCCATCTACGCCTAGGTCTCCCCAGTGGTCTCCTTCCCTCCGGTTTCCCCAGCAAGACTCTATACACACACCACCTTTCCTCACCCATACGCGCCACGTGCCCAGCACATCTCATTTTTCTCCATTCGGATCGGTTTGTCTATTTGCAGCTACCCTCCTTATCGGAGTCCGTTCCTCTATCCGCAACCTGAGGAAGCGCCATGCCATGGTGACAGGGACCCACTACATGGAAGACTACAGATACACACTCACAAAATGAGTTATTGTTTTTTAATTGCAAAAATGGCTTACTGTCGTGCCACTATATTGTGTTACACGTACATTGCCTTTCTTGTTTTAGTACTCAGTGGAATATTTTCTACCGCCCTGTCAAGAAAATTATCGACAAGACGTTAGTTCCGGTATGTGTTATGAGAATAATACTGACCCCATTCACAGGGGCGATACAAGATACAGGCCATGTTCAGTTGCACGATGGTTTTGGATGTGTCATTTATGTAAAGCTTGTTGAAAAATAGAGAATTTATCTAATTTGGTTGATCCAAAGTAAGATCGGCAAGTTGATCTCTTAAAGGTAAAAAATGAAACTTTTTCCACCTGAAAAAAGGAGTTTGAGTACAAAATTACATAAAATTTACTGACCATGAATAACTGTCTGTAGGGTCTAATTTGCCGTCAAATAAATTCCTGTGCTCATTATGTTCTATGATAGTGCTGAATGTATTCAACTGGCCCGCAAATAGTGAACAAGGTAAAGAGCAATCAGGTGCTCTCGAAGGCAGAACACAGCAGCTCCTAAATTTTAAAGCAGGAGAGTGTTAATTGGAGCTAGTTATCGCTTCTTATTTCTCAGCGCTGAATTTTTATCAGCTGGTTTTCCATATAGTTTTATTTATGTATTGAATGAAGTATTAATGGTAATTAGAAATTTTCCCCTTTGAACTACTGTGCTGCATTTAAATAATGTTAAAATGAATGTTTGTTGTGGTTATGTTTAAGTAACCTCCCCTGTAATGAAAATTAAATTTCAGTACCTATACCGATTTTTGAATCACTCAGTAAGCAGATGAACCTATTCAGTTAAATTGAGTTCTAATGAGGTTTTCTGGGCTGAAGATTGAATGCTTCTAATTATATGTTGGTAGGTTTTCTTGGAAAGAAACGCGAATGGTGTTGAAGCGATAATGAAGTGAATTTTCATTAAATGAACTGGTGAAGTTACCCTTATTAGCGAAACGAAGAACCTGTCACCATTCTCGTAAAACTAAGGACTCTAGTTGAAAAGCTACGTACTGTTTCTTAGGGTATTTCTGTCAATTATAAAACAATCACAATTCACATTATAGCTCGCTCTTTGGTCGTGAGATGTCTGTTCGAAATTGAAGTACAGTTACCATAAGATTTATTTCCCTGTTCTTGAATTCTCAAAAATCATCGAGGCAAAGGGCATTGTATTGCGTAGCCCATTGCCCTTGGAAGGCCCCTCCTAACTGCTGTCCATTCGCAAGTTCAATATTCACCCTGAACATAAGAATTAAAATGTGGTTAGCAGTTATGCTTTAATAAGTATTACACAAACGTACGTCAGCACAATCTATTTATTCTATAGTATGGCTACATGTTTCGACTAGATATTAGTCATCTTTAGGCCCCTACACTTACTTTACCAGAGCATCTGGTAAAGTAAGTGTAGGGGCCTAGAGATGACTAATATCTAGTCGAAACATGTAGCCATACTATAGAATAAATAGATTGTGCTGACGTACGTTTGTGTAATACTTATTGATTTTCAAGCACATCGTGATGCCTTCATTCAGAAGAAGTTATGCTTTAGCCGATCCCAGTGGCCGTGCGGTCTAAGGCGTAGGCATGCGTTCTTTCACTTGCTGAGATTGCGGGTTCGAATTCCACCAGGGGCATAGATATTTGTTCATTATGATTCTTGTGTCTTGTTCAGATAGAGGTCTCTGCGACGGCCCAATCACTAGTCCAGAGGAGTCGTAACGAGTATGTGGCACTGAGTGCGACCAGGTTTGACAATAACCCTCTGCACCAACTATGATTAGGTAGAAGCCGTCAGACTTAGGAAGAAAGGAAAAACTGTGCTTTCTATTTTGGAGGTTTCAGGTTCAAGTCTCGTCCCGATTGCCGGCCGTCCTGACATCCTTCTTTCGTGGTATCCGTCAGTCTCTCCACGCACGTTTTGGAATATATCTCAAATTATATCAATGCCATTTCGGTTCATAATAAACTAGTCGTCCTACCATTAGGACCTTATTTTCTGCAAGAATGATAGCATTGTAAAAATGTACCATAAATAAATAAAAACACGAGACCAACGGAAGACATACGTCCAAGCGATAAAATTTCCGTTAAACATTTATTCTTTGCCCCTTCTATTTGGCTTCACATACTGGAGGTCCATTTTGTTGATTCACCAAGTCTATACTAGGGCATTTTGAAGTGGATGCATGGGGCAACATCTCTATTGATAAAATGACAATTTTTTAACCGGATAGAAAGTGTCCAGGCTTTCTTGGAATCCCAACATTATCTATGGAGTTTTACATGCGCTCACATCCCGACCCTATCATCACCCGGTTTCATTCGGTAAACATACTAAAACTCCATTATTTTAACATCAACTTTTCATTTATCATACAACACCGAAACTCAATTTTTCATTTACCGTACAACACAGAAACTCAATTTTTCATTTACCATACAACACCGAAACTCAATTTTTCATTTACCATACAACACCGAAACTCAATTTTTCATTTACCATACAACACAGAAACTCAAATTTTCATTTACCATACAACACCGAAACTCAATTTTTCATTTACCATGCAACACAGAAACTCAATTATTTCATTTACCATACAACACCGAAACTCAATTTTTCATTTACCATACAACACCGAAACTCAATTTTTCATTTACCATACAACA
>Ga0131853_10017040_pt1 | contig 13246 bp, 10 predicted proteins | sample TergutLab28metaG_FD_92764 | JGI IMG/M metagenome (GOLD analysis project Ga0131853, IMG submission 92764) | Labiotermes labralis P1 segment gut microbial communities from Petit-Saut dam, French Guiana - Lab288 P1 (version 2) (version 2) | ecosystem: Host-associated > Arthropoda: Insects >...
TGGAACATCACACATAATATGGAAAGTACTGCAATGTGAAGCTTGAAGCCTGAGTGGTGGGGATCACCGCTGGTTCAAGAGAAGTACCAGGAAGAAATGCCTGTGACAGGAGACATACATATCATATAATAATAATAAAAATAAATAAATAAAAAAAAGACCTGGTATTTTTTTTGTTTATTACTTATGTATTTATTTATTTATTGTTTTTATTTATTGAATGTTTGGAGAAACTAGCTGTATAAAATTAATACAATAACCAACAAATGCACAAATGTTAAAAATATGCTCTTCACATACAATTTGTCATAACTCCGATATGTTTCGAACTGTCTTGGTCGTTGTCCCTGGGGAGGTACTGAACATCAATAAGGTATATATAAAAACGGTTGGATAAAATTTCTGCTAATGTAAAATTCATTTGTAGCAGTGCAAAACTGGTCCATAAGATGCAGAGTTTTGTGTTTTTGGAGATTTTTTCAGTGGTTATGAAATTAACTAAAAATAATAGTAAATTTAATTACATGTATTTAATTAGTCATTATATGTTGGTAATATGATGGTTGTTTGTGCACACTGTATCACAGGGATGTCAAGTTTATGTTTTGATAGCCAACATGGTACTGAAACTGGCTAGATGGGTGAGTTTGAAGTAACTGTGTTTTACATTATGTGGTGGTGTGTTTCATTTAAGGTCACAGAACAAATCTGAATAAAGGGTTGCGATCTCCAGTGTGTTGTTCAGTTATGAGTTTGTTTTGATGACTGTATAACTGAATATAGAATTGTTCTAAGGTGTTCTTGTGTTTGCCTTTACTTGCGTGTTGTAAAAGGGTCATAGTATCTTGGAGTTTTCCTTATTCATGTATGTTCTGTATGATGTGTAAAGCATATGCAGGTTGTGTGTTATTGTATTTTATGTATCGTTTATGTTTGAGATATCTTTGCTTGAGGCTATGACCAGTTTGTCCCACATATGAAGATTGGCATATAGAACATGTGAGAATGTAGGTGCCACTATTTTCTTGATCTGCTTTTTTTCAGGGGATTTTTGGTGTTTTAATGTATTTAATAATCTGTGGGTTTGTATATGCTTTAGTTATGTTCAGTAGGTCCATGAGGATGATCAAGGTTAAAATGTGTCGGAGTTATGACAAATGTTGTGGAAAAGTAAAATTTTAACATTGGTGTATTTGTTGGTTTTATTGTATGAATTGTTTGTTGATGCATGGACATGTATAACATTAAGATAGCTATATAAAGTTTGAGATATATTTTCATTATTTGGTATTTCATCTAGCACGTGACTGTTTCAAACTCAGGGTGGCCAGAACCATTTAAGCTGGAAAGCTCGATGAGAGGTCATCTTGATATGAATAGTGCATGCTTTAAACCAGACTTTTAAAGCAGCATAAATTTAACCAAATTATGGAAGCTTTGATATTTACAATCTTGAAAACTAAGTGACCTACAAGGCCCAAACTTCACAGTAATTAGTTTCTTTTAGTGTCCAATGAGTGCACAGAATTTAAAGACAGTTAAAAAGTGTGATTTTTTTGCTGTGAAATTTGATGTCCATGCTTGTATTAGACATTAAGTCCACAGCATAAAGTTTGTTGGTTTTGTCAAGATGATAATGATGGAGACAACAGATTCCTCTGTAATGTTAGTTGTTTACCCCCCATAGTACACCATTGTTTCTCTGAGAACTGTAGTTTTCAAGCACAGTAGACTTCATGACTATTGAAAGCCATGGAAGTTAACTGCACCAGGTTCATCCTGAGTATTGTAACAACCCTGTCCGGATTCTGAGTGGAAAGGAGCATCACTCACTACTGAGGAATGTAGTGAAATGTTATGAAACAGAACTAGGAGTATATTTATGTTAGTAGTTAACCAACTTGATAAAAAAATTTTTGTTTTACAATAAGTTTATTTCATGCCTCTACATGTTTCAAGCACATGTGCTCGTCATCAGGAGGTCAAAATTGCGTTCCACAGCCTCTGGTATCATCATACCTATGGGTGGCCGTCCTGCGCACAGGTTGAGAGAGCACCTGTGCGTGGGATGGCCACCTATATGTGTGATGATACCAGAGGCTGTGTAATGCAATTTTGACCTCCTGATGATGAGTACATGTGCCCGAAACATGCAGAGGCATGAAATAAACTTATTGTAAAACAAAAATGTTGTGCATCAAGTTGGTTAATTACTAAGATAAATATACTGAGATGCACGGTCAGCAAAACATCAAAAAAAAGCTAGGAGTGTTTTGTTGTTTGTAGGCAAGCCAGTTGAATGGTGAAAAGTATGCACAAGAGTTGGATTTAGCAGGAAAAGCAACACCTTATGAAGCTCACCTTAATAATGGATTTCCTCCAGGGACCCTACTAACAATAAATGGCTGTGTCCATGATGATTGTGATAGGTAAGATGGCTGTGGCTGTATGCATATTAACAGTTCAGGGTTGTGTCCGTGATGATTGTGTTAAGCAAGGTAGCTGTAGCTGAGTGTGTGATGCATCGTTACAAGGGTGCTTAGAAGACTGTGTTCGAGATAGAATACTATAAAGTTTTCTGGCAGTACATGGTGAATGCATTATGTAAGACTATCGAGTACAGAGCTGAAATGAATGTACATCTGAATGTTGAAAGTTTAATGTATTGTGGTGCTGATGTGTCATTCTTACCTGTTTAAGCAGTGTTTGAATTCATTTGGATTTACAATCATTTGTGCTTAAAGAAATATTAAAATTTATTGTGTAATTTCAATAAATTGGCATTACATTTATTCATTCGCATTTTGTCCGCCTATCACTCATGTCCCTTCAGACATAGTTGATTGCAATAAAGCTGAATGGTTGCACTGTCTTCCTTTTCATTGAGCTGTGAATACATTCTGAATTTGTGGCTGTTGACATTCATTGTGATGTACTGTGATGCTAGATTCAGGATCATTTTCTGTGCTGAGTTCTTCTTTTGTAGTTGTATATTGTGTCTCATTGTCTCTAACACAGAGCGTATACACCAGCACGAATATATAGTGGTTTAGAATCCTGTGTACATTCTTGGGAATAGTGTAGTCAGTATAGTAATTAAGCTGCAGGCTGAATGAACTGGGTCTCAATTTACAAATGACATTCAGACTGGCTTTGGGGCTTTCACATCTCCTATTTGATGGTTACTGGTGGCATACCAGCCAGGGAATCAAGCTGACCACTCACCTTTACTTAGTACTGAGATTATGAATGAGTGGAGCTATACCTCTCCTGCCTCTCTATGTCTTAATGGCATTGAGCACAATAACTTTGCCTGTATCTGTACATTATACATTTGGCAGAACATTCTGGGCTTGAAATGCATGTATGTGGAATTTGATCATCTGCTGGTAGTGTGTGTCATATGTAAGAAAATTACCCTGGTTATCATCCCAGTGGACTCAGCTTGAAAATGAATGTACATTTGCTGACATAAAAAGTGGATAAGATGTCTGTGGACAAAAAATTTAGATGAAACAGCCTAGAAATAGTAATAGAAATGTTAATATGCTGAGAAAACCTGTGGTAGTTTGTGAAGTACACATAAAAGTATGTTAATTGTCGTTGTTTGATGTGTTTGTAGGTTTGCCATCAACTTGCAGTGTTTGTCTGTTTCACAGCGACATAAAAATAGCACAGATATTATATTCCATTTTAATCCACGCTTCCAAGAGGCAGTAATTGTTAGAAATTCTATGTTGCGTGGTGAATGGGGAGGAGAAGAAAGAGAAGGGCAGATGGTTTTCAAGCAAGGAGCAGAGTTCACCATTGACATTTGTTGTCAGGATGAAGGGTTCAAGGTGTGTGATATACTAATCATTGTTGTCGCCGTCATTGTCATTGTCATCATCATTAAATTGTATTCTTTGAAATGTCCGTAGCTCTATCTGTTGAGAATTTGACTGAGGTTTATTACTTTTCTGACTGGGAATGACCTTATGAGTAACTTTTTGATGATCACCAGATTTTCAGTTGTCACAGGGGCACTGATGAAGATTTGAGTCATCTGGGATGTTCTGCCAAATCGTTTATTATTTACCAGTCATCATGGCGTAATATTCCAAAAGGTTTGACAGTAGAAGTTACTGACCCATTGGGGTTATCTTTGTGTACTGAGTATGTAGTGTATAAGTACACTATAGTACAGATGTTTTCTGAAAAATGTTACTGAATTTGATTTGAGAATACAGAACATGAGGAATTTATCTTTCCAGTCAGTACAGATGTTTTCTGAGAAATGTTACTGAATTTGATTTGAAAACACAGAACATACAGAATTTATCTTTCCAGTCATGTTTCTCTTTGCAGTTGTTGTAATATTCATTCTGATGAATATTTTACTTTTACTCAGCTTACACTATTCAGTATAATTGCATATATATTGCTTCCAGATCTCTGTTGATGGCAACTTACACACCTACTATACACACCGTGAGAAACCTCACAATGTTACCCATGTTGGAATAAACGGTGGTGTCTCACTAAACAAAATTGTCTACCAGTCCAAAATGGTAAGTCATCATTATTCATTTGTTTCTTTTTTGTGCATTGAATATTGCATTATGCCTGGTGGGAAATCTGCATCTTCCTACACTACTGTAATTGCTGTCATTAGCCTTCTGACTAACATATGACCTGAACCATCCCTTAAGGAAGGGGGACTGTTTGGGTCCTTTCACTGTTTGTCATTTGATCCCCATTATCAGTAGGAGAGACACAACAACCAGCGGGATACTGCAGTATGTGAAGAATGTACTGTAAATGTAAATACATTTACATGCTTGAGATCACTCTTGCATAGTCCCATGTAAGTCCACCAATAACTTTCTTGCCCCAAGTTCCCTCAATAGGGCCATATAATCTAGTATAGTGTAGCCGAACATTTTTAATATATTTCTTTCTTAGGATTGCTGGCATCAGTTACGGATGGTTCATAGCCGTACGTTTTGGATTTAATCTGTTAACGTATATTCAGAACCGTTGGTGATAGGTAGGAGGGGTGTACGGCAGATAGATTTAAACAAAGAAACGGTCAGGAGCTGATAACAGACGTTAGCAGTCCAGTGTGAATTCAGTCGCGTACAAGTGTGGAGGAAGTAGGAGCACAGAGCAGTGACTGTGTTAGTTACCTAGAAATGATCTAGTTGTTTTACTGGATGTAGCACTCCGTTTGTTTTATCAAGAATAAAATGAATAAATAAAACTAAGTGAAAAGACAGTAACTAAAACTAAATGTGATTAGGTGAACCACACCCATTTCCCGAAAGAGGAACACCTACCAGACTGAGCATGTCGGGACAACAAAGTTACAAAGGGTGATTGTGTAGAATAGGATATTATAGTATCACATAAATAGTGTAATACTCAGCATATATGGGGGACTGCAGTAGCAGAGTGGTTAAGGCACTGTGCTATAAATTGGAAGGTCTCTGGTTTGATTCCAGATGGTGTCATTTGAATTTTTCATTGACATAATCCTTCCAGTCGCACTATGGCCCTGGGGTCGACTCAGCCTCCAACAGAAATGAGTACCAGGAATTATTTCCTGGGAGTGAAAAGGGGCTGGTGCGTAAGGCTGACAACCTTATCACCATCCTGGGTCATTGTCACATAATTTGGGAACCTTAACTTCCTGGAACCTTCTGGGCATCTCGGGCCTGTAATGGCACTGATTTACCTTACTCAGCATGTGTCAATACACAGTCTTTATACAGCTCTCAACTTTGTTTCGTATAAATCAATGAAGAAACTTGCCCCTCTATCCTTGGCAAGTTTATATATTTTCAAAGAAACACAGAGTAAATATATATATTTATTTTCCAGAATATAATTGCATAAGCATCCCTGATGTCTGTCTCTTTTCCTCTATCTTGCACAGAATGCCAGACCCATACAAATCTTTTGTGCCAAACACCTTAAGGCAATTCATTCTACATTGCTGTCTGTGAACACCCACAAATATGTATATGTTACACTAACCTGCTGTCTACTATGACATTCACTAGTGTCTCACCTGTGGAGGCAGGACACCAGGCATCTGACAGGCATAAGTTGGATCTTGCACTGTCTTCACTCAGTGACTAAGACACAGTCCTTTTTGTTCTTGCCATGATTTCTAGGTAGCTAGAACTGCACCCACCACTCAGCATCTTGCCAATATAGAAATGCAGAAGGAAAGGAGCAAAAGGCCTGTTTGACAAACTGTCAATAACATTGACACATTCACATGTCCATTTACTTGCAAATACAGACACTGGGACAAACTGCTTAACATGTAAAATACTGTCCCTTATATTGTATAAAATGTACACAAAATATGTTTTATTGTGCATTCGGTACGTTCAAATACACTTTTTACTTGGTGGTGATTTTTCATTTGTTACAGATGAGCAGATGGTTGATATGATTTAAACTGAGTACTTCCCAAGTACAAGAGGGGCATGCTGCTTCTGTTCAAGTTTATAGATGCCAAGCAAGGGTGTTCTTTTACTGAATGTGACGATCTTTATGCAGGTTATTGCCCCACCGTCCGAAATGTTCTGGAGGCAGATGGGTGGACACTTACGGAAAGTGGAAACATGTTCTGCAGGTGTAACGTGGGGCATTGGTTATGATAGCACTGCATGGGTCTACACTGGTGGTTGGGGTGGATCATTTTTGAAAGGTGAGATAAAGCAGAGTAAATATTTTGTAGTACATTTTAAATGTGTACTGCAGCTTAAACAATATAGCCAGCAAGGTACACTTTGTACAAATACATAAATTATTTGTTTAAATGCCCAGCATATTTTGACCTGTTGGCAGTCTTCGGGGATACTATGTAGTACAATAAGAAAGGTACCAAAGACCATTACGTCCTTTTTAACAATAAGAGAATATTTACAGCCTTGACTTACACACTGCAGAGGAATATTTCCACCGTATTGCAACACACATGCTGCCATACAACTCAAGACTTTCATGTTAGCAATACTGAAGGCCCAGTTTTAATATCATTTTACTTAAGGAGAGGTTTTTGATTTTCTGGTTTCTGTAATTATATTAGGTCATTTTATACTTCTGTATAGCCATCTTTATACTTTCTCCTCTATTATGTCAATAATTGTTGACAAGGTATGTAATGGTCTTGAGTATCTTTCCTATCATGTTACATGGTATCATTGAGGATGGATGATAGGCCAAAACATGTTGGAATGTTTAAACGTATAATTTACATATTTGTGTAAAGCATACATTGTGTGTTATATTGACTGATCTGAGAGTAATGAGTTACCTGTGTGTGTATTGTGACAAGAAAACATAATTAGAGCAATTTTCTGTCCTAAAAGGAAAGAACATAGGCTTATGGGATCACTTTACTGGCTTCCAACTTTTGAACCTTCTGACCAAATTTCATGAAGCTTGGTATGAACACGTGACATTAGAGGACAGCCCGGTGCCGCGCATTTTATTTCCTGCAACCAATAATAACAAGTTGGTGGAGGCACGAAGTTGTGGGATGGAAGCAACAGTAGTATAAATTAATGTAGTTCTGAAACAGTATATGGTAAGACATCTGAAACATATGCAGCTTTCCTTAAGTTTTTTTTTTTAATTTCGTTTTTACTAGAGTGTATAATTACAATATATCACCGGAATGAAAATGTTCTTTATTGTTTGGTTTGTTGGTAGTAACTAATGAACCACTGGAGCTAGGTGCATTGTGGTATGGAAGTAGCTTAGCTACCATCAGGTACAAATATTTTTTTATAAATCAAGACTTGCAAACAAAAAATTTAAGTTGTATCTGACAAGTTTAATGTAGATGGAAGTAATAAGTATTTAATAAAAACAAAATAACCGCAATGATAGTGATGCACCTTTAGGATGGAAATCAATACATTAGGAATGTAGGCTGTATTAGTTCATCTGCAAACTTCTGTTTGTATAACATAGTCTAACCTCATCTTAGAGTACTTTGGGTTCTCTCTGCCATCTTTCAGTCTGTGGATGCTCAAAGCTTACTTCTGTAGAGACATTATCAGCTCTCACACTGTCATAATCTACACCTCTTTTGTTTCTTAATTCATTTAATAGTGACTTCTAAATTCCTTGCTAAATGATTGTGGATAGAGATGTGACTGTAAGTGATCAGTTAACCCTTGTCCTCTTGTCACATTGTTTCTGACAGAAATTTTCCAAGATTTGTCTGCTCTCAGAAGCCGTGCACCAACAAACTGAAAATTACTGACACATTAATGTCTTGCTGTGCAAGTTTTTAAGGTTTGCAGCCATGTAGCTGAGGTTAGGATTATTCTGGGGTAGATACTATGTAGCTGGGTAATCAGTTCCCAAATTTTGAGACCATTTTGTTGTACACCACTTACCCAGTGATGTGGTGACTCCTATTTTAGCACTAAATATTTGGGCTGGTTGCCATCCCTGCCATGCATTCACTGGTCAAATGCAGGGCTGAACTCTGCAGTAAGCAGCAGCAGTAGTGATATTTTACTCGACACAGAAGTATGGAGACCAGACCTTATTTGCAGGCTATTTTTGTTATGTAAGAACATTTGTTTCAATACTGTTCATCCCAGATCCACCTATACAGTGAGTGATAACTGCACAGTGCATCATCCATTGTATAGAAGAAGTGAATATGAAATGGGGAGTGCAATTAAAGGAGACGGTTTAAACCTTCAATGTACTTGTATTTTCATGAGGTGTTAACAGTTGCAGTCAGTGATTTACTCTCTGTGGAATCTGCGAAGGCCACAGTTGCAAACATTTGAATGAAAGGGTATCGTTTGCTAAAAGAGAAGTTAATTTCCATGAAGTTTGTCACTTGTTTTGGGTAGTAAACTGAGCCAAAATACAGTAATTTTTATGATGTTGGAAGGAGGATGTTATGAATATTTGTATCCACCCACACACGTGAACAAACTGTTGCAAGAAGAGGAGCAAGTTAATTGTTAGGGTATGGATGACTGATGAATGAATGAGTACAATTTTGCATGTTTCTGCTTCCACGTTTATCCTGAGTAATAGAGAAGCTTATAAACAGCTGCATTTGGTGCCATCTGTCATATTAATTTGGTGAGTACTGACACACTTTTTATGTCTTCAGGGGAATTATGATTTTCTGCTTGTTAATTGCATCTTACTCTTCCAGCCACCAAAACACTTGCAACTTCCACCTTTAGGTAGAAAGTTCAGCCACCCATGATGTAAAATTTGACGTAGCTCATATTGTTAAGTCTCCATCTTTTTGTAACAGAAGCCAGGGTTTGTGGTGAACAAAGTAGCAATAGTGTGGGATTTTCTTAAAACACTTCTGGTGTTCCCTGCCAGTTATCATTCCGTGAGTGCTTCATATGTATGTCTTCAGGTGCTGGTAGTGAGGCACATTTGAGGTCACAGTGTACAAAGCAGTTTGCTGTACAACTGAAGACAACACTTGGTCATTGATTTTGGTAACAATGTGCCTGCTTTTGGTCATAGTCAGAATGGAAGTTCATTTAGTATATCTCAAATACCAGCCACTGTCATAGAGTCTGGTGGTGCCTGCATTCTGTACTGGCATCATTCACTCAGCACTCTTAATTGGTTCAGACACACAAAGCAGTGCTAAGTGAGGAACTTTTACCATAAAAATTAATGTTTGTAGATGTGATTTGTACTTTCAACTTACATTTCAGCAGTTATTAATTCCTGTCAGTTATATTTCAGTACTCAAATCAGATTAATGGTGACAAGTATATGAACTAATTGACTAACTAACTGACTAACCAACCAACCCACCCACCAACCAACCAACCAACCAACCAACCAACCAACCAACCAACCAACCAACCAACCGACATCATGTCTGAGTCATGGGGAAGCTAACAGGTCCTCATTCAAGCCCATATTTTAGGGAACCCCAATGTTTGGTGCCACATTCACAAGGTTGCAAGTACACAGAAGACTATTTAATTTTGAAACTCATGAAGGAGTTGCTGTCTTTTCACATCCTGCTGGGTTTAACACTTTGCATATATTGAAGTGATATTCTTCTGCATCAATATGTCTAACGACATTCAACTTTGGTGCTGATGACCAAGTTTTTCCTGTGCAACTTTACAGAAGCTTTTTTTGCAGAGATGTTTTTACCTTTTGACTCATCGTGAATACTTATAGCCAAGAGAATGTGAAAAAAATAACCACAGCACACCAAACATACAATATAAGATGCAACTTAAACCACACCATGCCACTTAAATGACAAAAGTAAAATATGGTTATGCACTTGTGAGATGTCATGGCTTCCCATCCATCAATTAAGGCATGGTGGTGGTGGTGGTGGTGGTCGTGGTGGTTGTAAACACAAACGCAAGTGCTCAAGAAATAGTTCAACCATGTAACATTTTTTTTGCAAAGTAAAAAAAAAAAAAGGTTGGGAAGAGCACTATGGTGAAGTGAGGCTGAAGGAAGTGTGCTGTATTTATTTTAATTCTCAGTTACATCATACTGTTACATTTTGGTATTCTGGGTTGTGATACTATGTTGTTTGGTACCTGTCTATCCAACTATATGCTCCTATCTTCTAATTGGACAGGGTTAGAGACCAGCAGCTCAGGTATCAACCCTATGAGAGACACCCACAATTACTATGTGTATGAAAACCAGCGGTGGAATCCGCTGACCGGATACACCTCTCATGGTCTTCCCACTGACAGGTATATGTGGAGTGATGTGACTGGTAAACACAAGCGAACAAGAGAAAAGACGAAACTTCTGTCTATGCACTGGCAGTGGGTAAGAGACCTTGCAGGACTTAGGAAACATACAAATGGAAATATGAGTGGGTCGTGGGATTGATTGTTTGGAACAATAAATGCTTGCAGAGTTTGGTAAGAAAACCTCAAAAGGGAAGAGTGCATGGGAGGTGTACATATAGATGTGGGAATAACATGAACACATTTACTGTCATGAACTTCATTACAGATTTATTTGTGGCACAATGAGTTTTGATGCTAGGAATTTTACCCTAGCTAACATACTCCATGCATCCAACTGCTCAGGTGGCTGATAGCCACAAAATTCCTTCCTGAGCCAGATGAATTCAGCCAGCATTGTTGCACCTTATTTCTGTAAGATCAATTTTAGTAGTATTCCCCCATCTATAAATAGATCTGCCGAGTGGCTCTTCTATGAGGTGGTCTGACTAAAACTTTCTGTGAATTTCTCGTCTGCTTCATGTGTCCTTTTTGCCCCATGCATTTTTACTATCCTTGATTTGATCACCATAACAATACAGTATTTATCCAAATACTGTCAGCACATTTTTCTGCATTTTTGTGTGGGAAGAACTGCAAACATGTTTTAGTTAAGGCACTGATTTTGGTAGCACGAAGTGCTGTGTTTATCTGTATACCGATGAAGGAACTTTGCTACATTATTTGCACAAGCCCTATCTTTCCTTCATTTGCTGCGTCTTCATAAGTCCACAATTTCCATTCATGATAATGAAGTGCTGGGGGGAGATCATAAATTTGTTGTGACTTCTATATTTCAATGGAATAAAGCAGCTTTTCCTGCCCTACACAGTCTGGGAGGTTTCATGTTGTTTGCAATAAATTTTATGAATGTGTTTGAACATGTTTGAAAGTTCCAAATGGAGATCACCAAGTTCAGACTTAAATGAAATAATGAGAACATCACAAAACATCTTTCTTCATGTTTGTTGTTTGGCATTGTCAGTAACTTTGACTTCAGAGCCTGAGATGGAAGGGTGATTGGTGAATGATGACTTGGACAAAATATGCTCATTTCCTGATCAAGGTACTTTCTCAGCATATGCCTGGAGAAGCTGCGTACCATCAAAATATGGCTTGGTCAAGATAACTGTTGACCAAGCAGAGATCTGAATCGGGCATTTCCCAAATACTAGACCATTGCCAACCTGTTGAGTATTAGTGTATTAACATCTAACACATTAAACATTAACATCTCTAACACGGTCAAGGATGTATCTCTTTTTAAACATCATTTTAATTTTATATGGGTTGATGGAAAGTTCCCAGTCTTCTTTCTTCTCATACTCCTTTCTCTTTTTGATGTCTTGTAGTACCTGTCTGAAACCTCTTTCAGTTATTTGGTAGTTTTCTTTCCTTTAAATTTCAGAAATGCCCTTCTCACTATCCATGTTCACTCCTTTATTTTTACATGGCTATATGTCTCTTAGTGTGTTTTTTTTCCATATTTGCTCCGCAATAGTTGTCAGAAATTTTGTATCCATTTAATGTATGTAATTTGTGTTTGTGTATATAGAGTATTGGCATTCGGTGTTAATGTCAGTTTAAGACACACGTCATATATCATACTTCTGTACTGTTTTGAGATTTCTCTGTTGCATAATATTCCTTTTATAGTATGGTAAAATTTGGAACCATTCTGTATTCTCTGACCTGTCCATCAGTTCTTTTTAACTTATTTCACTTTCAAAGTACATAAATAAATAAGTAAATAAACAAATAAGAAAATTTTTCCACCTTGAAACTGTCAAGTTATTAATTGAGCAGTATGTAGTACAGTTCAGTTTATGCTACTTAGCTGCTGTAGGCTGCTGTGCTAGGAAGAGGGGTGGATAGTTTTTATGATTGGCCATCTTTAGCTTAAATGTGAAAGGTTTGAAAAGGAAGGATTTCCCGAATATTTACATAGAAGAAAATGAGGTTCCACAGAAACTGAAGTTGTAGTTAGAGAAAATGATAAATGATGGCAGAGCACTCAGGGCCAGTCTTGATGATCAGCTGGAATTGCAAAAGAAATATCATTGTCTCTCTTTTTTAATGATGAAATTAACAGGAAATATGTGAGATGCATATTTACTACACTGCATAGAAACTCAGCCCATAGAAGTGTGTGTCCTCTACTGTGAACAGTGGCTAAACTGCTCTGCTTACTTGTCCATTTTGGCCTCCATTCATCACTGGAAAGGGGGGAGGGTAATTCTGAGATCCCACTGATTTGAAACTTATAACTGCATAGAAACAGGAAGTAGCAGTGTAACAGTGTTTAACCTTTAGACGCCTAACGTCAGCTATAGTTGACGTACCGCACAGCTAACCTCCAAAGTTGCATTTTATATATTTATTCAACAAATATAGGTACCGAATATTTTAAACATGGTGTATACTCTCCGTTTTTTTTTCTCTTCAAAATGCAGTTTGTTTCATAATTCTAA
>Ga0131853_10017041_pt1 | contig 13245 bp, 14 predicted proteins | sample TergutLab28metaG_FD_92764 | JGI IMG/M metagenome (GOLD analysis project Ga0131853, IMG submission 92764) | Labiotermes labralis P1 segment gut microbial communities from Petit-Saut dam, French Guiana - Lab288 P1 (version 2) (version 2) | ecosystem: Host-associated > Arthropoda: Insects >...
GCCCTTGCCGCCGACTCCGGGGAATTGCCCGACATTACCGGCCCCGGTGTTACCGGCCCCGTCGTCCCGCCGTCCGATACCGCCCCCGTTCCGGCAGGAAGGCCCGGAATCTCCCCGCTTCTGGTCTGCCTTGTCGTCTGGGCCGGCGTGGCGTTGGGCGTTTTCGGCTATCACTTTTGGCGTTACCTGACCTTTGTCCGTGCGGTCCGCCGTTGGGGAGTGCCGGCCGAAGGAGCCATGGTCGACCTCTTCCGCCAAACCCAAAGGGAAATGGGCCTGGGCGAAAAGGACATCGAACTGGCGCTCTGCGGCTTTGCGGGAAGCTCCCTGCTTGCCGGCTTTTTCCGCCCCATGGTGATCCTCCCGGAAAAAAACTTCGGCCCGGAGGAACTTATCCTCATCTTCAGACACGAACTGGCCCATTTCCGCCGACGCGACCTGATCGTCAAATCCCTCTCCCTGGTGGTTCTCTCCCTGCACTGGTTCAATCCCCTGGTCCACTGGATGTGCGCCGCGATGCAGGCCGACGTCGAAGCCGCCTGCGACGAGGAAGTGCTGAAGGGCTCCGACGACGGGGAACGGCATTTCTACGCCGAACTGATCATCGGAATGATCGAGGGCAAACCTCGGTTGGCGACGATGCTTTCCACCTGCTTCTACCTGCGGGGCAAGTTCGGCATCAAACGGCGGCTGGCGGCCATACTGGACTCCGGGCGCGAACGAAGGTGGCTTTCCGTACCGGTCCTCGCCGCCGTCCTTTCCGTCGTGCTGTTCTCCGGTTCGGTCTTCGCCTTTGCCTCAAGCGAGCTTTTCTCCCCGGAACTTCCCCTTTCCCCGGATGCCGGAATCCGACTGGCCCTTGCCAGAGTCGGCGGCGGCCTGGCCGAGGAATTCGAACGCGAACGCCGGAGGGGAAGAGCCGAGTACGACGTCAAGATACGGCATGAGGGGATGAAACATACGATCAGCATCGACGTCGCGACCGCCGAGATCACCAGGGTGAAAACCTCCTCCTCGAGTTCGGTGAAAGGTCCGGTCCTGGTTTCGATAATCCGCGCGATGGAAATCGCCATGGCCGAGGTCGGCGGCGGCATCGTCGAGGATGCGGAGCTGGATGGCGATAAGGGAAAGCCGGTCTGGAAGATCAAGGTCGGCCATTCCGGCCGGACGTTCAAGGTGAAGATCGATGCCATCACGGCGGAACCGGTCGCCATAAAGTAGGATAACTGAAAGATAGTCATCGGATTACGAAAACCGTCTCTTGCGCCTTTGTTCTACACATGTAGAATGAAGGTATCAAACCAAGCGTTAGGAGGCTACTTATGACGAAGAAACGGATTTTCTGGCTTGTCGCGCTGGCGACAATGGCGGTCGGTGGGGCGGTTGCCCAGCAGGGCGGTTTCCGAGACGCACAGGGCGGATTCACCGGACAGGCGATCGTTACCTCGGTGGAAGATGCCCACAGGCTTCGGGACGACTCGCCGGTGGTGATGCGGGGCAGGATAACCGGCTACCTGGGCAACGACCGTTACCTCTTTACCGACAATTCCGGAACCATCACCGTCAAGATCAAGGCAAGGAACTGGGGCGGACTTTCGGTGGGCGAGAACGACATGGTGGAGATATCGGGCGAAGTCGACCGGGGAAGGCGCGGCGTCGAGATCGAGGTGAAGGCCGTCCGGAAGATATAGGTATCCGCCGATCAAATAAGGGATTTGGCGGTTCCCAAAATTCCCGAGCGGAAGTTCTGCCTCGGGGATTGGACGGGGGAGATTTGCGGGACAAATCTCCCCCGTTTTGTTTGGGGGCGATTCTTGCACGGGTCAAGCCGGAAACAAACCCCTTAAACCGACCTGCCCCAAAAACCACGCCCGGGAACGAAGCCCTTTACCCGGCTCAGGTCCGGTTTGACCGCATCCCTGATCTGGTAGAAATCGTTGATAAGGAGAAAAATTAGCGTCGCCAGGCCGCAAACCACGGAGATGATCACGATGGTGAGGTTCGGGACGAAGAGGAAAGCGACCGAGTAGGAAACCTGCTTTTCCGGGATGGTGATCTCGGGATTGGGACTCACGCCCATCACGCGGATAAATCGTTCGCCGGGAAGGACGAAGCCGAGTTGTCGCAGATGGACGGAAAGGGCATCACCATCGTACAAAAGACTTTCCTTGGTGCTTGCAAGGGAATTGTTTGCGGCAACAAGCATGTCCCTGTTCTCCTGAAGTCTGAGCCGCTCGGCTTCCAGATGCCTTTTAGCTGCAACGCCGTTTTGCCCCATGGTGAAGGAAAGCAAGGCATATACAAACAGGGCTATCCAAGGAACGACAGCGTATCGTAGGAGATGCATTGTCCTATTATCGGCATGTAGGTCCTTTTGGACAAGCCTTTGGGACCAAGATCCGGAAAGCAATTTTGGCAGGAGAAAAATAATACCTTGCGATCGAAAACGTGATATTGCGGAGTGTCCATCATCCTAAGAAACGATTACTCCCTACATATGAACATGCCGGCATCTTTTTGATCCTGAACATTCCGTGGACATCGATTTCCGACTTTATCCTGTCATGGATGTCCCGGAAAACCCGCTCCCCAAGCTCGTTGCACGAGGCGACGTATTCCATCAGGTCGGCGGCATCCGTCACTTCCAGGGAATCGGCGTAGCGTGTCAGTTCGATCCCACCGAACTGTTCCCGCAGCGTTCTCTCTCCGTTTTCCAGAGTAAACGTCAATCCCTCGGCAGAAACCGGATTACACCCGGCGGAACAGGCTGCACAAAGGGCATTCAGTTCCCGTAGGTTCGTCTCGCCCACCGTTGTCGCGTAAAAGGTTCCGGCGGGCTTCAGCACCCGGCGGACTTCGGCCAAGGCCCTGTTCAGGTCGCCCGCATGGTACAGCATGTGGTTGGCGATAACCGTATCGAAGGTGCCGTCCGGAAAAGGCATGTTCAGTATGTCCGTCACCTCGAAACAGAACTGTGGGGATCGGCCCAACAAGTTGCGGGCCTTGCCGAGCATCAAGCCGGAGATGTCGGTAAGGGTGATTGCGACATCGGCCGGAAGGTTCCTACCCATCCAGATTTCCCCGGAACCGCAACCGATTTCCAGCACCCTGTGGCCTTCCTTCAGCGAATACCGGTCGAAAACCCAATTGGCCCAGCCGTACTTGTTGACGCTGTAACGGTCATGGAACCTTATCCTTGTTTGCAGGGTATCGGTTTTGACGTACAGATTCTCCACGCTTTTGGGATCATTCATGTCCGCGATGCTCTCCTTGGCTTACCGTTTCGGGAGACGTTTCTCGGGCCGTCGGAAAGCCGTCCGACATTTTTGGAAGCGAGGTTATGAATGGTGCCTCATACGGAAAGTGTCTGCCAAACAAAGACTTACGGTACATGAGCCGTGATGGGTTCGAACCATCGACCACCGCCTTAAAAGGGCGATGCTCTACCAACTGAGCTAACGGCCCGGGAAAGTGCCGGCAAGGATGATCGCCGGTTCTCGGTCAGCCTTTGTAGGGTATAAGAAAGGGGCCTGGATGTCAAGGCGGGTGTCCGTGCTCACATATAGTACGCTCCACCCTGCCGAATGGGCTTTCCTATCCCTGCGGAAAATTCCGCCGGGGCCAAGAAGCCCGGGAGACGCGGGGCCCGTAGTGCCGGATTTCTCAAGCCGGGCAGCAACCGTGGGCCCGGCTGCCAGGTCACCCCTGATATGGCTTGTCCAGCGGGACGAACCTGGTATACTTGGACTGGAAAACGAGGTCTATGTGCCCGACAGGGCCGTTCCGCTGCTTGGCCACGATCAGCTCGGTGGGTTTACCGTCCGGAGCCGGCTGTTCCTCGCCGTCCTTCTTCTCTTTTTCCAGGGATTTCCTGTGGAGGAACATCACCAGGTCGGCATCCTGCTCGATGGAGCCCGAATCCCGGATATTGGCCAGGTTCGGCGGCTGGTTGTGGCCGGATCGTTCGGTCTCGCGGTTCAGCTGGCACAGCACCACGATGGGGATTTTTAGTTCACGGGCAAGGCCCTTCAGGGAACGGGATATCTCGGATATCTGCTGGTGCAGGGGCAGCTTGTTGTTCTCGTGCCCGATAAGGCCCAGGTAGTCGATGAAGATCACCTCGACATTTTCCTTCGCGCGAAGCTGCCTTGCCTGCGAACGCAGATCCAAAAGCTTCATGTTCGGGGCATCGACGATAAAGAATGGTGCGTCGTTCATTTTCCCCATCGCGTCGACGATCTTCTTGAAGTCGTCGGGACTCAGGCTGCCGTTCCGCATCTTTTCACCGTTTATCAGGGCCTTGCTTGAAACGATGCGTTCCACGAGCGAGGTCGAGGGCATCTCGAGGGAAAAAAACGCGGTCGGCCGCTGTTCCTTGAAGGCCATGTTCGCCGCCATGTTCAGGGCCAGGGCCGTCTTACCCACCGAGGGACGGGCACCTATGATGATCAGGTCGGAGGGCTGGAAACCAGTGGTCATCCGGTCCAGTTCGGGGATGCCCGTGGAAAGGCCGGTGAGCGGGTTCTTCAGCCGGTAGGCGCGCTCTATCTTGTCGATGGTTTCGCCGAGGACGCTGCCTATTCGGTCGTAACGGAACAGTTGGCGTTCGCCGCGCAGCTCGAAGACCCCCCGCTCCACCTCCTCCAGTATCTGCGGTGCCTCCCGGGACTCGTCGTATGCGTCCGTGCCTATCCGCAGGCCCACCCGAAGGAGGGCCCGCCTCAGGGAATGATCAAGCACCGAACGGATATAGTACTCGATGTTCGCCCCGGAGGGAATCACCGTAGTCAGCGAGGAAACGTAGGCCGCCCCGCCGGCATCGTCCAGCTTGCCCATGCCCTTGAGTTCCTGGACGACGGTCTGTATGTCGGAGCACAGACTCTTGTCGTCGAGATTGCTTATTGCCTGGTAGATCCAGTAGTGGGCTTTCGTGTAAAAGTCATCGGCCTTCAGACGGTTGTGCTTGGCCACGTTGACCTTCCCCGAATCGAAAAGGAGGATGCCCAGCGCGGCCCGTTCTATGTCGTCGTCGTGGGGAAGTGTCTTGTCGGTTGCCATCTTCGGTTCCCCATAGCATGATGTCCCACTCACCGGGACAATCGATCCGTGAAATCAATTCCAGGAAGGGGGCAAACCGACCCAATCTGGCTTTGCCAGATCGGGTCGGTTTAGTCGGCGCTTCCCGCCTCTTCCCGCATGTCCGGCTCGACCGTTTCCGCGGCTTCCTCAGCGGAAACCGCATCCTCAGGTCCAACTTCGGCTGTCTCGACCGCTTCGGCCTCATCCTGCCGGATTTCCGCTTCCTCGTCCCTTCTCCGTTTCGGGCGTGCAGGGGTTCGGTCGGAATCGGTCTTTATCTCCTGACCGATTACCGTCAGCTGAATCTCCGCTTTGGAGTTTTCGTAAAGCCTGACGGAAGCCTTGTACTTGCCCACTGTCTTGATAATCGAACCGAGATCGATCTTCTTACGGTCGATGGCGAAGCCCTGCCTGGCCAGTTCGTCCATGATAGTCTGTGAAGTAACCGCACCGTAGAGCTTTCCGTTCGCCCCGGCCGGCATGGTCAGGGATATCTCCAGGCTCTCCAAACGTTCCTTAATCCCCATTGCGTCCTGACGTTTTGCCGTCTTGCGGGCCTCGATCTCGACCTTTCGCCTCTCGAACAGCCGCACCGTCTGCGGCGTGTATGGAAGGGCAATTCCCCTGGGGAAGAGGAAGTTGCGGGCATAGCCCCTGGCCACGTCCTTGATGTCGCCTTCCTCGCCAAGGGTGGCGAGGTCCTTGTTCATAATCACCTTCATTCCAAGCTCCTTCGGGAACCGCCTTGGGTCCCTTCTCAAATTCGACCGCCCAGGGCGACCGCACCCGCCGAAAGCGGGGTTTTCGGATACCGCACTTGGCGGCCTCGGGCCCGGAGTACAGGCCATCGCAATGACAGAGGGATTCGGCTCTTCCCCCTGTTCCGTAGAAACGAGTAACAACATTGATTAAACTCCGGCATCGAGATTTAATCAATACTTCATAAGATTCCCGGAAACTGCCTCCGGAAACTGAAGCCGCTATTTGGGCAACGGCTCGACCCTCACCCTCCGCAGGGGTAGCCAGTTCTCGGCGATCCCGAGGATCAGCAGAACGGCCAGAGCGAGCAGGTTCAGGCCGGGCGTGAACAGGCTCACCAGAAACAACAGGCCGATGAGGAACCGGGCGAGGGGAGGAAGCCTCCGCCGCGCGAGGTTGTACATCGCAATTCCTCCGCCCTGGGCCAGGAACACGATCCCGCACACCACGATGACGTTCCAGGCCACGACCTCAAGGGTAAGCATCCCGACACTTCTGCCAACCAGCAGCGCGGGAAGGCTCACCGTAAGGCACAGTATCGTCACGGGCGGGGCAAAGAAATCCGCCAGTCTGGGCGAACCGGCAGCCCTCAGACGGAATAGCCTTGCCAGGCCGAAGGCCAGCTGCCGGTTAAAAAACAGCAGCATGGCCGATGAAAGGATCGCCCCTCCCCGCACGGTTATCGAAACGGCATCCCGTATCAGCTGTTCGGCGGACAGGGAACCTTCGGTGTAGGAACGCATTGTCGCATCCCCGCCCGAAAGCAGGCCGACAAGTCCGTTCAGCTGGGGCTCAATCCACAGGGCCAGCTCGGAATAGCCGTCCCTGCCGAACCACAGCAACATTCCGGAAAGGGACATCGCCATGGCCGAGATCGCACAAACAAAGCGGTACAAGGTTCTCGGTTCCGGCAAAATCCTTTTCTTGCCCGGCATAAAGCCCAAGGGAGGATTGCCGGCCATCACCCAGGTAAAGCCCGCCGTCATGCTGAAGTACAAGATGCCCATAACAATGCCGCCGTCCGCCCCCTGCAGGGAGAAGAACAGAGTCAGGAGCACGTTCCCCCCAGTGATGATCGCAAAGGCCAGCCAGGCCACGGAGGGCCCGAAGGCCACCGCCGAAAAGCCCAGCGGAACCAGGAAGAACAGCGCAAGGGTACCGAGGTTCATCATCAGGATGCAGAGGGCAGCACAGGCAACGGCCTTCAGCGGCAGCCCCCAACCCTTGGCCGGCATGGACAAGCAAAGCTCCCGGTCAGTTGGACACGAAAGGAAGCAACGCCATGACCCGCGCCTGCTTTATCGCCACGGCCAGGGCACGCTGGTGCTTCGCGCAGGTTCCGGTAATCCGCTTGGGCAGTATCTTCCCCCGCTCGGTAATGAACCGCCTGAGCGTGTCGGCATCCTTGTAGTCGGCCCTGAGCTTCTGCACGCAGAATCGGCAGACCTTCTTCTTATAGTACGGCTTGCCGCCCTTTCCGCCACGGCCGCGGTCGTCGCCTTCCCGGCTGTCTCCGCCATTGTCCCTGCGGTAGGGCCTTTCCCCGCCCGGCCCGCTGCGGAAGGGCCGCTCGCCCCCCTCGGCCGGCTTGCGGGGAGTCTCGGTTTCGGTATTTCTTTCATCGGACATAATGTATCTCCTTAGGTAAAAGTCGCCGGGCATCCAAATGCCCGTCTGCGGGAAAGGTCGGGAGCAATGTCCCGTACCCGTCTCCCTTAAAACGGAATGTCGTCCGCAAAACCGTCGTCGGAGGGGCCGGAATCACCCTTGGGCTGCCAATCCCCCCCGCCCTGGTTTCCCTGTTCCCGAACATAGTTACCGCCACCTGCGGAACCGCCGGAACCCGAGGAACCGGCGTTGCCGCCGCCGAGCAGTTGTAGGTCGTTCACCACGATCTCCACCTTGGAACGGTTCTGGCCGTCCTGCTGCCAGCGGTCCTGACGAAGTTCCCCGTCAATCCCCACCATTTTCCCCTTAACCAGGTACTGGTGCAGGGACTCGCCCCGCTTTCCCCAGAAGGACACGTCGAAGAAGTTGGGCTCGTCCTCCCACTGGTCGCCGTTCTTGCGAAGCCGGTTGACCGCAATGGAAAACTTGCAGACCGACTGCCCGCTAGCCAGCGACTTCAGCTCGGAGTCCCGGGTAAGCCTGCCGATCAGGGTGACTCGGTTGAGGTCGGCCATATCAGTCCTCGATCCTCACGAAGAGGTGTTTGATAAGGCCGGCGTTCAGCTTGAAGGTTCTGTCGAAGCCGGAAATCTTGCCCGGATCGGCCTGGATCGTAAAGAGGACGTACTTGCCTCTTTTGGTCGACTTGATTTCATAGGCCAGATCCCGATCGCCGAGCTCGTCGGTCTTGTCGATCTGCACCTCCTGCGCGGCCAGGTCGGCGAGCAGGCGCTCCCGTCCGGCCTTGTGTCGCTCTTCCTCCAATGGAAAGATGACCATCAACTCGTAGCGTCTCATGTGTCCTCCTTGTGGACTGGGTTTTCCCGTCCGGCCGCCTCCGACCGGAAAAGAGGTTGTGCGGTCCCCTGACCGCAATGTCCCAGCCTAGCATAAAAGCCGGGGAATGGCAAGCTGATCCAATCGGCCAAAGGCCGATTGGATTTAGGAGAAGGTACAGCCTCCGGTAGGAGGCCGTACCTTCTCCACACGTTTGTCCCGTAAATGAAGAATCGGCAGCAAGCTGATCCAATCGGCCAAAGGCCGATTGGATTTAGGGGCAGGCACATCCTCCGGCAGGAAGATGTGCCTGCTCCACGCGTTTATCCCATAAATGAAGAACCGGCAGCAAGCTGATCCAATCGGTCAAAGACCGATTGGATTTAGGAGAACCGGCATCCTCCGAGGAGGATGCCGGCTCTCCACGCATTTGTTCCGTAAATGAACATGCGAAGGTTGGCCCCGATTCAAGACCGTCCCCACGAGAACCAACTCTTGGAATGGAAGGCCAAGCTCCCGAGCCGAACCGAAATTTGTTGTCCGGGACGCTTGCAAAAAATTTTGAAATATGGTAGCATTGGGGTATCTAAAGCGAAGAGAGGTACGAACATGGCACATTTTATCGATCCCGCTAAATGCGTGAACTGCAAGGCCTGCGCTGCCGCCTGCCCCACGGACTGCATATCCGAGAAGGACGGCAAGCACTGGATAGACCCGGACGTCTGCATTGATTGCGGGGCCTGTGCGGCCGAATGCCCGAGCGATGCGATCTCCGCTCCCTAACAACGGATAGCGTATGGGCAAATTTGGCAAGGGTTACGCCCTTGCCTTATTTTTTATTCTGTTGTCCGTCCGTCCGGAAGGGGCCCTAGCCGAGGACTTTCCCCTTATCGGCCGGATGGATCGTAGGGACGAGGGATTCAGGCAGTTCATCGCCGACGTCCAGGCAAACCGAAAACTTGTCTTCAACAGGAACTTAAGGCGGAGGGATTCCGACGGTCCGACCTGGTCGCTCACCATCTACCGATACATTGCACTGGAAGGGGACGACCTTCTTTCGATTGCCGCCCGGAGCAACATCCCCTACTCGGCACTGGCCAGCCTGAACCGACTGGAAAGCAGGACGAGCCTTCGGGCCGGGATGTCCGTGCTCCTGCCCTCGACACCGGGAATCTTCGTGCCGGGGAGTCCGGATTCCGACCTCGAGCGGCTCCTGGCCTCCGGGCGTTTTCCCGCCGAGGAAGGCGAGGCGTTCTCGCTCCTCCTTCCCGGAGCCGGCGGGAACGAGATAGCGTTCCACTTCTTTCCGGGGGACGAGTTCTCCCCCTCGGAGCGGGTATTCTTCCTTAATCCGGGCCGTTTCCGCTTTCCCCTGAGCAGCTTCCGCCTGACCAGCGACTACGGGATGCGGATAAGCCCGATAAGCGGGAATCCCAATTTCCACAGGGGGATAGACCTTGCCGCCCCGTCAGGCAGCGAGGTGTTTGCCGTTGCCGACGGCCTGGTTACCGAAACCGGCTACGATACGGTGCTGGGGAATTTCGTCCGGATAAGCCATCCGGACGGCTGGGTGAGCCTTTACGGCCACATGCGGGGGGTGGACACGACACTTGGGACCAGGGTGAAGGTCGGTAGCCGAATAGGGTGGGTCGGATCGACCGGATACTCGACCGGTCCACACCTCCATTTCGAGCTTTGGTATGGGAGCCAGTCACGGGATCCGGGGCGGTACCTAAGAAAGTAGCGGTTATGAAAAAGAGAGTGTTTGTCCTTGCGGCCTGCCTGGTCCTGTTTGTCCAATATGGAAGGGCCGAGGAGTTCAAGGCCCTTGTCTCCGGCATCCTGCCCCTGTCGGTCGAGGCCCCGGAAGGTGCCTCGATGTGGATGGCGGCCGGCAGTTCCGTCCTTATCCAGTTGCAGGGGGATACCCGGTTCCTGCGAGGCCTTGAGGTACGGGTTTCGGCCCCGGAAGCCTGGTTCGCCCACCAGGGAGGGATTGCCCTGACGGCCTTTGCCGATCTCGACCGAGTTCCGACCACGGGCGTCAACGACCTTGCCGGCAGGAGAATCGTCTCCGAACCCCTGCCGGCGAAGATACAGAGCGTTTTCCAGATACCGATGCGTCAGGCCCATGGGCTGGAAACCGGCCCCTATTCCACGGTTCCCGCCGCCATCCTTCCCCCGGAATCCTTTCCCGCTCTTCTGGCCCTGCTATTGGGCTCGGGCGACGAACCTGCCAACCTGTCCTTCCTGGTCAGCGTAAGGCCGATTCTCGGCGAGGAAGGTGCGGTACGCTTTACCGTCAGGTACCCGGAACGCCTCCGGGGAAGGCCCTTTTCCGTACTGGTCAACAACGTCGCCATAGGGAACCCCGCCGACGAGCTCCTCCTGCGTGCCGGCGAGCATCACCTTGCCGTGGTTTCCGAGAGCTACCGGAACGAAAGCCGTCGGTTCGTGGTGGAGCGATCCAAAACCGTGGAGATCGTCATCGAGCTGCAGGATCCCACACCGCTGATCGTCTTCGAGGCGCCCCAAAACGCCCAGATATTCCTCAACAACAGCCCGGTTTTCCGGGGCAGCAACCCCGTCCCCGTCGAGCCCGGTGTTCATGAGGCCCGCTTCCAGATCGGCGACTACGTTCTTACCCGCACGATCACCGTGCAGCGGGGCAGAACCTACCGTATCTCGCTGGCCATAGATATCGATGTCGACGAAAGCGAGTAGGAAGCAAAATAGTGTAAAGGAATTCGGGGTTCTGCCGATATTTTAAATGTCGGGCATATGGTTCCCCTCCCAAATCACCATATGTCGGATATGCCTCAAGGGGCATGGCCGGCGAAAGCCGGCCTTTTTTTGCCCAAAAAAACGGAGACCGAGAATAGGCAAAGCGGGTTCGATCCACGGTAGGCGGATCGCCCCATTGACTAAAGTCGGTCTCCGGTGTTATATGGCCTTAGCGGGGATATAGCTCAGTTGGTAGAGCGGTGCGTTCGCAATGCACAGGTCAGGGGTTCGACTCCCCTTATCTCCAGTCAAGACGGCAGGTTCGGCCCGACAGCAATCTTCCCAAAACCAATCCCGTAAAACAATCTTGCGGACCGCCCCTTTCGGCCCGCAATTAGACGGAGTTACCCCCTAAACCGATTTACCCGGCATGGGCTTGATGGAAATAACGTGAATTGGACAAAGTAAAACGGGAACGCAACGGGGCCGGTATTGTACCAAGCCCCGCATGCATTCCCGTCATTGAGATTTCAAAAAGGTAGAAAAACCATGCCCGAAGGCGGAATTCCCGGCAAAACCTGCCGGGACCTATCAGCTTTCGGCGGAAGCGGCCTGCCGGACTTCGCCCTGTGCAGGAGCCTGAACGGGAGCCTTCTTATTTTTCCTGACGATAAGTTCCTTGATCTTGGCCGCCTTGCCGATCTTGCCCCGGATGTAGTACAGCTTCGCCCGGCGGACCTTGCCCAGCCGAACCACTTCGACCTTGGCGACCCTGGGGGAGTGCAGCGGGAAAACCCGTTCGACCCCGACCCCGTAGGAGTTTTTCCGCACCGTGAAGGTCCGCCCCACCTGGCTCCTCTTCATGGCGATAACCAGCCCCTCGTAGATCTGGATACGCTCCTTCAGTTGCCCGGTCTTTGCGTCCGTACCCTCGATGATCCTGAAATGAACCTTCACCGTATCGCCGATATTGAACTTGTCCGGCTCGGCCTTCATATTCGCCGCGTCAACCTTCCCGATCACATTCATCTTCCCCATCTCCTTCGGCAAGAAGCTGCCGGTCTATAAGTGCCTTCGTTTCCTCGTCAAAAAGCCCGGCTTCCAAGCCCTCGGCAATCAAGTCCGGCCTGTTCCGCACGGTTTTTGCGACACGCCGTTCCAGCCTCCAGTACCGTATCTTCTCATGGTGCCCCGAAATCAGCACTTCGGGTACGGCCATCGTATCATAAACCTCCGGCCTTGTATACTGCGGGTACTCCAAAAGCCCGCCCGCAAAGCTCTCCTCGGCCAGCGATCCCGGCGTTATCACCCGGTCGATCAGCCGATAGGTCGTATCCGCCACGACGAGGGCCGCAACCTCCCCGGAGGACAGCACGTAGTCGCCCACGGACAGCTCCTCGTCAATATACCGGTCGATCACCCGCTGGTCAATGCCCTCGTAACGCCCGCAGACCAGAACCAGTTCCCCGCAGGCGGCCAGTTCCCCGGCAAGCGCCTGGGTAAGCGGCCGCCCGGACGGGCTCAGGTACAGAACCCGCCTGCCCGCTCCGGCCAAATCTTGCCTTTGGCAAGCTTCGTCCTCCGTTTTCACCATGAGGGGGGAAGTCTCCCCCCCCGCTTCAGCCAAATCTTGCCTACGGCAAGCTTCGTCTTCCGCTTCCCCCCACCCTGCTTCGGCACCGACCGGTGCCGAATGCAGGCCTTTTCCCGCCACGCCCACCGACTGAAGGGCCAAGGCCAAAGGTTCGGCCAGCATCAACATGCCGGCACCCCCGCCGTAGGGAGCGTCGTCGCAGGTCTTGTGCCGGTCGTGGGCAAAATCCCTGATATTGACCGCCCGGTACTCAACTATCCCCCGATCTATGGCCTTTGCCATGATCGAACTGGCAAAAAAAGCATCGGTAATCTCAGGAAACAGGGTGAGGACCGTGTACCTCATTCCAGAATCCAGGTATTCAGCAGTACCGCGCGGGCATTTTCCGTGTCGATCCCCGAAAAGAACTCGTCCCGAAAGGGAACCATCCGTTTTTGCCCGTCCGCAAGGCAGACTTCGGCAAGATCGCCGCCCCCGCCTTCGATCACCGAGATTATCTTCCCCAGAACTTCTCCGGATTCCCCGAAAACGATCATCCCCTTGAGGTCCTCGACGTAATATTCGCCGGGCCCGAGCGGGGCCGCATCCTCCCTGCCGACCAGCAGTTCCGCACCGCCAAGTCCCCTGGCCTCCTCCGGACTGCC
>Ga0131853_10017042_pt1 | contig 13245 bp, 10 predicted proteins | sample TergutLab28metaG_FD_92764 | JGI IMG/M metagenome (GOLD analysis project Ga0131853, IMG submission 92764) | Labiotermes labralis P1 segment gut microbial communities from Petit-Saut dam, French Guiana - Lab288 P1 (version 2) (version 2) | ecosystem: Host-associated > Arthropoda: Insects >...
GGGGGGGGGGGGGGGGGTAAAGGTCAGCACTGTCAAGGTGCCTGGAAGTGGTGGAACATTAGCAGTTGTTTGTGTACATTAATTGCTTACAATCGAATTGTTGGACAGATGTAGATAATTTGGTAGCTTCAAACATTTCAGCATACTAACAGAAAATTTTCTCAAACTGTATATTTAGGAGTTTTGAAGCTTTGTAACTTGTGGAACACCGAACAGAAAAATTGATCATGTGCCGTTGTGTTAGGAAATACTGATGTAAGCCCCAAGACACTAGAACTGAAATAGTCAAACTTCTCTGTGTAATCTTTGTTACAGGAAATTTGTACATTTTTGTAGACTGGCCAATGGACTTGGTCTGAACACTCCTGCACAAGACACAGCAGTGTTCAGTTCACGTTTTGACTTCTTTTGTATCTGATTCCAAGATGTGTATTCTACCAATGACTTCAGTTGTTAATAACTGACGTATTATATGTGGGGGTTAAAGTTCTTCTTTACAGCCAGTTTAATATCACTATAATCAATGTTTCTTGTCTCAGAATTGGTGTATAAAACTACCAGATAAGGCAAGTTTGAAGTGTTCTGAAGAAATAGGTAGAAATTATTTACTTTGTGGTGTGGTACTGTTGCAATATTAGTTATCTGTTTTAAGGCTTGTTTACTGATTTGACCTGTCATGTCTGTACTGAGATATCTTTCTGTATGAAGAATTATATTTTTATCCTATAAAACACAAAATTAATCTAATACATATTAAAAAATTGACTTTGTTTATCACTAAAAGTACTGCACCTTTGTCACAAAGTGTCTTTGATTCTGAGAATTATTTGTACTTCAAATGCAAATAATATGTGTGGACAAAGTGCAGAGTATTTGAAAGCAAATGGTATGTATAATAACCACTTTGTTTTAAAGGGTTAACATGCTTCAACATTAAAGCAGCATGATGTGCATTGTTACAGGAATTCGTTATTCTGAAGATGTGACTAGAGATGAGGTGAAAGCTTTGTCAGCGCTGATGACCTTCAAGTGTGCCTGTGTTGATGTCCCTTTTGGTGGTGGAAAAGCTGGTCTCAAACTCAACCCTAAAGAATACAGTGAACATGAGTTGGAAAAGATTACCAGAAGATTCACTCTTGAGTTGGCCAAGAAAGGATTCATTGGTAAGCAGTTACCACTCATTGCTGTCTGAAAAACCTGCAGATTTTTTGTACTTGGTGTACTGTTTTGTACAGGTTTATAAGGGGTGATTGAGGGGGAGTTTGTTATCAAGTGATTTTAAGTAGAAGGAGATCCAGTTCATAAAGTTTAAGGAGTTCCAGCAGTGTGAAAGTAAGATAAAAAAATTCATGAAGTAAGGGTTTTAAATGAAAACTTGTAGAAAAAGTTCATTGTAAAGCTAAAGGAAGTGTTAATAAGAATGAAAGATGTCACTGAAATTGTTGTGCATGTGACTTTAATGCACTTTTTATCATGACATGCACAATATTGCCATCTAATTCACTAAATACTTACTGGCTCCATGAAGCAGAGTCCTACTTGTAGCTAATGTGACATTCATAGGACCGTGCATCATGATATATTCTTATAATAAAACCAACGAGATGCACTAATTTCTGAAATTTATTTTTGGTATAAAACTCTACATGTTTTGGACAGTTTCTCTGTCCTTCATAAGGAGGATGAATTCTGATGCTGCTAGCAAGCAGTCAGCTTGACCTGTGTGACATATACCTATTTGTGTGTGTACAGTGCTAGACTCCTGATGATGGACAGAGAAACTGTCTGAAACATGTAGAGTTTTATTCGAAAAATAAATTTGAGAAATTAGTGCATCTCATTGGTTTTGTTATAAGAATTGAAGCTAATAGTTTCTTAGTTTGTGAAGAAATTCCCCGAATTTTGTGGACCCCAAGGGTTCATTACCATGTTCACAACAGCCTGACCCTGATCAATGTAGTTCAGTAATATAGCATGATCAAACTGCATCGTAATCACATGCAGCCACACAGTACATTTTTTGTAAACACGTTGCAGCACTGAATAATACATGTTTCAGCTTTATATTTATGCTCCTATGAAGTTTTTCATTATAGTCCCTCATTACTTGTACATCTATATCTTACTTTAGGCTTCCATGACTCCTTATGTTGTTAAAATTGTAGCCATGTTGACAGTGTTATTCACTTAGCATTGATTGATCACTGTACCAATGAAGTGTGGCAGGCTGCTTCCTCTGAATCATTATGTGCGTGGCTGGAGTGTGTAACTAACCACCTCCATCTAATATTGAGGTATAGACTGTTTGGAGGTTTAACTTCACACGTCTCATGTACATTTAGAGCTTGGTATATAGGCAAAAGGAAACTGTCCTGCACTGTGTGTGTACTGCCCTGTTGACATCAGAAGTATAGGAGTCTTTAAACCTTGTCAAGACCCATTTGTATGAGTATCTAAACATTTAGTTGTGTTGTTGCCTTAATTTGTGAAGTGACTATAAAAGTAGGGATTTGTGGTTATGTAACTTTACCAGTAATTGTACTGAGCAAATGATTTGTATGTTAGGGCCTGGAGTGGATGTGCCTGCACCAGACATGGGCACGGGAGAACGTGAAATGTCATGGATTGCTGACACCTATGCTAAGACAATTGGTGAGTGACACTTTTACTGTTGTATCAGTAGTGTGTTGGTTATTGTGTCTGAACAGATGTGGTTTTTGTATCAGTTTATATTTCATTTGGTTGCCGAAACACAGTTCTTTGTCTTTCTTCATTGTTGCTGTCATAGATTCCTAATTGTAACAGAATTTTTACACTTTGTTTTGTAGAAGGTCTGATTGTCTATGATGTTAACTTACCACTGGTTTGGGGGGAAGTGGTTCCAGATGTCCAGCTGCCTGCCCTTACATTAAATGTGTGAAATTACTCGACACATTTTGATAACGTCTTCTATTAAAGACTTACCATATGTTTTGTTAAAGTACTTGGGTTGTGTTTTATTATACAAAATATTTGTATGTAACATAAAATATGGATTAATTTATATGTGTTGTACATTATTTGGCAGAGAGCAGACATGTTGTACAGAGCATTTAGCAGGATTGTTGAAGGAGTGGCTAATGATGTGATTATGGAGGTTTAGGGCACAATTTAGCAGTAAATGTACTCTGCCAACAAAAGTGAGGAAAGGTGAGAGACTGAAATTGGTCTTTATTGGCATATTATCTGGGGCAGTGGAGATGAATCCATGACCTAAATGGAAATGGCAAATATTGACAGCATTTTGGCATACTCGCAGTATTTTGGGATGTAAAACATGGATGTTGAATAGATTTTTGGACAACACAAAAAGGCATAACACAAAGTTGACAAGCACATAAAGCCCTTGGACTTAAATTTGACAACTTAAAACACACTAATGTTGAGGTGGTGAAGGTCCTTCAGTAAAGCCAACAAGAAATAAAACTGGAAGAGAAAGAATAGGTGTATGACAACAGTTTTTTTTTAAAAATGATATGTGCTTGAATGTAAAACAGTATTATGGTTTTGGGACTGGATGAGTGCCAGTGTGAAGGATAGCTGCACATATTGAAAGTAGTCACACATTTTGTGAGGGACTGTATGAAGTTGGAAATAATGATGTGGGACATATTCTGTGTCAACACACTGGGGAGGAAATGAGATCACCTTCAGATTTTTGTGAAGAAAAATTAAAATATTACATCACTCTATGAACACGACCAGGTAAAAAATTAGAATTGGACTTCTTAATGGAAGGAAAGAAGATGTTCCTCATTTAGTGGTCATAAAAATGAGTGGGATGCAAATCTTCTGACAGAAGGCCGGATACCTTTGGATGAACTGTATAGTTTGGACTGTCTTTAAAACCATTTTCTAAAGAATGATCCTAGAAATGCAGTAGTCATATTTATGTTCATATAAGTAATTCTGAATTTTTGTTTAGTGTAATATCATTGCTGTTTGAGACTAGTTATTTGTTGACATACACTCCACTTGTGTTCTCTGCCCACATCACTTATTATTATGTTGTGTTCCATGAAACTTTTTCTGTTAAAGTTCGTGCAGTGCGTAAAATACAGAAGGGTTTACGTTGGCACTGTTCTAGGCTTATTATAATATTAAATTTTTTCTTTTCTTTTTAAAACCTGGTATGTCTATACTGCTAAAGATAGGGACAGGTGTCAGGAACTTGCAAACGTGGTAATCTTCGGGTTGCATAAAGTGTGGAGAATTTCTTGACTAGCTGAGAACCATTTAGCTTCTCAAGAAGGACTCTGCTCCATAGAGTGAGTGAGTAAGTAAGTAAGTAGGTAAGATAAATCTGTACTATGTTGAGGGTCAAGTTCAGATAACATCCCATTTCCAACCATTACCAAAATGTCTAACAATGAGAAAAGAAGTGTTTCTCTATCTTGGCGGACCATATTTTTGACTACCAGATTTTGACAATGAAGGATGTTTATTCACATTGATAATATAATTTGTTTGTGAATCTGTGTATCAAGTATATAAAATCAGTTAATGTCAAATTAGTTAATTATATTAGTTTTTGTTACTTGATTTTGTTATGTCATTGAACTTTACTGATTGGTACAGATTGTATTGTATCTGCATTAAAGCCTAAGTCAAATCCTGAAAATTTATATTTCTTAAATTATTTGAATCTGTAGGTCATTTGGATATCAATGCTCATGCATGTGTGACTGGAAAACCTATTAATCAGGGTGGTATCCATGGACGTATCTCTGCGACGGGTCGAGGTGTTTTTCATGGACTTGAGAATTTCATCATGGAAGCCAACTATATGAGCATGATTGGCACCACCCCAGGCTGGGGAGGCAAAACTTTCATTGTGCAGGTAGAAACAATTGCATAAAATAATGGAGAGTTCTTAGTGAAAATGAAAGCCTACTTTTTTGTCGCATAGATTTTTTACACATCTGTTTGTATTACTGTTGTTATTTCATTCTGTTTTCCTGAAAACTTATTATTAAGTGAAAATTTTGTGTATAGAATGCATGCCTGATGTGTTTTGTAATGTACCTGACAACCTCAAAGACAGGCCTAACCATTGAATTTGTCACTTGGTAGCCCACCCTATTTTTGCTGCCACTATTACGACATATAATCTTAAAAAAAAAAACCAACAGGGCACCAGTAATTAATGGTTGAACTTTTGGAACTGGTGCTGGGTGTTGCTGTTTGATGCGTTAATGGAATCTAATGAGATTCTTTGTTGGTTTCCAGTTAACTGTTGTCCAACTAGGCTGGTATTTAAATTTTAGTTCATGGTTTAGGAAAAAGTGAGTGTTACTGGAACAAAAAATGATAAAATTGTGAAGTAAATGATTTTGTGGAAAATAAAACAGAAATATGCAGCATGTCTTAAAAATGCAGTAAATTTTCTTGTTGTCTAAGTATGTAAAGTGAATTTTAGGAATGTTTTTTAAAGGTTAGTAGAACTTTCTGGATCCTTCAGTGCCAGATGTCATAACTCGTACTGTATTTGTTTTTTCTTGCGTGCAAACCTGAATAATCATGGTACACCCTCCTTAATGGCTGATGATGTTTCAGGGATTTGGCAACGTGGGGCTCCACACTATGCGGTATCTTCACCGTGCTGGAGCTGCATGTATAGGAGTCATCGAGAGGGAAGGTGCAATTTTCAACAAGGAGGGAATTGACCCTAAGGTATTGGGATGAAGTTGACACAATCTTGTATTTTTGCTCATGTATTCCCTGTGTTGAATTCGTGTCAGTTACTGAATGCAGAAATAAGTATTCAGTTATTGTATTAATATTGATGTTAAAATGTATGATTCTGTGTAGGACATGGATTGGGTTATGGCCCGTTAGATGGCTTGCGTGATGTCATTGATGAGCCTTGAAAGGAGGGGAATTTCGTCACAGGCTGAGTGCCTGTTAGCATCTCAAGAAGGACTTTGTTTCATGTAGTTGCATAGTTTGGATCCTTTCTTTTTTTCACAGAACACATAGTTTGGAAGAGTGTAGTTTTCAGGAACATTTGAACACAATGAGATGATTTTAAAACACAGTGCTTCAGTGGAATGGAAATGGAAGTAGTGAAATAAGTTATGTGAACTTTGCTATAAGTGCAGGTCTTACTTCGCTGGTTTACATCTCCAGGGGTTCCTGACTTTCCATGTTTCAGTTGTGTAGGTAACAGATTTGGAAATAAAGGAGGGAATTGAGAAGTTTGACAAACAACTGAACTTTTCCTCTCGTACAGCCACCAGTGCTATGGATTTCTTATGTGCATGTCAGATCATGTGATTTAGAATTAGCAGTTTAATGTCAGATTATTTTATTATTTGAGTCAGTGTTTTATTGCCGTAGTGTCTGTGTTCGTTTATCAAAAAAATGAAAGAAATTGTCTCAGACCCTTCAGCAAGATTGTTGGTGTGCCCAACATTTTGGCAAAAGGGTGGTCCAGAAGCAAATCAGTGAAGTTCTCTTGAGACTGAAAAAGTGTTTAATACCAAAGTTGAAGGTCATGGCATTGCTGATCTGATACATCAAAAAAATTATTCTGCACAAATCTGTCCTTCTACAATGCCCAGCCAATTTTCACTTTGAAAGTTTTGAAAGTTTTCTTGTAGTACATTTGTGAGAGGAGACCAATCCTTTGGTTGGTTAGGTGGATTTTGCAGCATGTCAGCCCAAATTCATACACCAGCGCATGCAGTAACGTGGTGTTTGACCCCCAAAAAAACTAATTCCTGTATCAGATAATCCACTCCACTTGCCTTATATGGTTTGGCAAGACTCCTCTTCTGATAATTGAAACTTCCCTTGAGAGTTTTTTTTTTTAATCACTAAATACACTGTGGTGAAGGGGCCATAGCCATCCAGTAATGTTTTCATGCATGGCTGAGACATTTGCATGCTTGTACAGTGTTTGAGTACTGTGAAGGTTCCTACTTCCACTAAAGGATAGTGCCACCTGCCAAGGGATAGTGACATTAATGTTCACAGAATTAGTTAAGTTATTTATCAGAAAATCAAAATTTTCTTGTCTCATAAGTTAACATCTCATTTGAGTCACCATCTTCATTACATACTTCCAAATTGGTAAGAATTTTGTAGACTTCAGATTGTACAACAATGTGTCTTATCAACCCCTGCTAAGACACCGAGACAGTTTCCAAATTGTCCATTACCATTCTTATTTTGGTGTGGCTGTTACCCTGAGAAGATGCAATTTCATATTATGCATATTTTGAAACTTAAGTGTTTGTTATGATTTTTGAAGTTCCCACAGTGGTGTTGCTGTGGACTCATGTCTTCTGGGTTGTGATGCTCTGTCACTGGTTTATTGTTGTGATGTATTTTAGAGGAATGTACTGCCTTCAGAATGTCAGAAAAAGTTAACTGACTGATGCAGCATCACATCCCGTAATGCTTTAAACGCAAGAATGTATTGATTTGCTTATAGCAATTAGAAGACTATCGTAATGACACCGGCAGTATTGTTGGCTTCCCTGGAGCAAAGGCATATGAAGGTGAAAACTTGATGTTTGAGGAATGTGACATTTTTGTTCCTGCAGCCATTGAGAAAGTGATCTCCAAGGAAAATGCACATCGTATACAGGCAAAGGTAGTGTCAAAATTCATTATGCTGTTTGATGGAAAAGGTAGTCCATTGTATAAGAATTTAATTGTTTATAATTTATTTTCCTTTTTCATTCATTCTTTCTTTCTCTTTCTTTTTGTCTGCCCTACTCCCCCTTCTGTCATCATCTCCTCTTCTCCCTTCTCCCTCATGTGATGGTTGATTGATTCACACAGCTGTATAAATCTCCTGTGGATAAATACATGTACTTTTATCAGCCCTTCTAATCTTTTTTTTATAACAAACACTTCTGTTTTTATAATTTTCACTGGTGTTTTTGCTTTTTCTTTATGCATGGCCTAGTGTGAAAACTTGTGTAATCATATATCAGTCTGGCATGGACCAGATGACATGCTCTAACATACGGTACTTCATGTAAAGTACTTTCTAATACTAATCCACAAGGACTAATTTTGCCTGTTGTTTTGTATGGGTGTGAAACTTGGTTGCTGAGATTGAGGGAGGAACGTAAGCTGAGGGTGTTCGAGAATAGGCTGCAGAGGGGAATATTTGGGCCTTAGAGGGATGCGGTAGCAGGAGAATGGAGGAAACTACATAATGAGGAGCTGAGTGATCTGTACTTCTCACGAAATATTGTTCGGTTGGTCAGATCGAGAAGAATGAGATGGGTGGGACATGTATCACATACAGGGGAGGGGAGAGGTGTATACGGGGTTTTGTTGGGGATACCTGAGGGAAAGAGACCACATGGAAGACCTAAGGCTTAGATGGGAGGATAATATTAAGATGGATCTTCGGGAAGTGGAATTTTGGGGCATGGACTGGATCGATGTGGCTGAGAGTAGGGACATTTGGCAGACGCTTGTGAATGCAGTAATGAACCTTGGGTTTCATAAAATGTGGGGAATTTCTTGACTAGCTGAGAACCAGTTAGTTTCTTAAGATGAAATCTGCTTCATGGAATATGTAAGTAATAAATCCACAGGGTCATTTCAGGTAACGGTCAGGGTTTACGCCCAGATACTGCAGAAATACTGTGCGTTCATCTGTTAGATGCTTCCATATTCGCTGTCATTAACAGTACATAAACTACAGTTCCTCGACTGTGAATATCCAAATGTTAGTTATTTGACTGTCAGCATGTAGTTAAAAGTTTGTTGTGCTGAGGGTGCACTGCTGAATGTCTTACAATCTCAGTAACCAAGCATCTAGCTTAGAACAACATTGTGCTGTAATGGCTTTCTAGGATCTGGCAGCTTGAGTTGAGTACGTCCACAATTTATAATGTTGTTATGTTTGCAGATTATTGCAGAGGCAGCTAATGGTCCAACTACTCCTGCTGCTGACAAAATTCTTATTGATCGTAATATCCTAGTCATCCCTGACCTTTATATAAATGCTGGTGGTGTCACTGTGTCATTCTTTGAATGGCTGAAGAACCTCAATCATGTCTCATATGGACGCTTAACATTTAAATATGAGAGAGAATCAAACTATCATTTACTTGGTAAGTGTAGCTTGATGTGTAACAAATGTAATGGTGTGGCCGAAATTAAATCTTTGACGCCGGAATTAAATCCCCCCTCCCTGGCCACTTTAGTGGTCATTCAGCTATTTAAAGGGCTCACTGCGCGACATATGTATATGTCGTTCGGTGGCTAAGGGTTAACTGCAGTTCTGGCTTTCAGTAAAATTAGTTTTCCCACTACATGTTATAGTTTTTGGTCAGCCATTTTCATATGACAACTGAAGGAATATATGTGTGTGTAACAGATCAATAACATTGGCTACACAGGTTAAGGAAATTCTTTGCTCCAACAGTGGGTTTGCGGGTTTGAATACTGCACAGGATTAGAATGTGCGTCTGCACTTTCCTTTGCTGTCCTGTGTAAGTAGAAGCTTTTTGATGGGCTTGTTTTACATTTGAAAAGTTAAAAAAACTAAAGGTAAAGCTCTTTCTGTTCATATGATGAAGGCATGTAGGGAAGTGGAGGTATCATTCCACTCATTCTTATTGTCAGCACTAGAGGAAAGTCAGTAATTGGCTTCATGCCCTGGCCGCTTTTCTCTGGGGAACAATTCCCATTACTTATTGAAATAGTTGCCAAATATCTGTTGAATGTATTTACAATTTTAATTGTAAACTGGAGGTGTTCAGTGGTCCTAACTGGTGATGGGTAAGAAGTGTGTCAGTGTGATATCTTATCAGTTGTAAACCTTGAAGCTGGTGAAATGTTTTCACAGAATTTGCTGAAGATTGTCATCATCTGGTAGGGTGTTAGAAGTGTCAAATCATGAACACGTCTACAGACATCTGTCATCTCATCCACAAATAAAATTTAAAGCTGTTGTATGTTTGCATCAAAATATGTTGCCCTTTCGCTTGTGCTTTATATTCTTATGCACTTTTCTGTACAGATGGTATTCTGTATTTGGTTAAATAACAGTAAATAGTAATAATTATTACTGTTATGTCAACAAGATGAGCACATTTATTAGGAAATTATTGCAACTATTTTCAAGAAAACATGACAAATGTGTGACCTTGTTCATTGACACTTCGCATTGTTAAAGCAGCTTAATTGTGTATTCAGTTCAGCCGAGGAACACAGAAATATTTCTATGTGGCCATATTTTTTATCCTTTCAGAATCCGTACAGGAATCACTGGAACGAAGGTTTGGACGTGTTGGGGGTCGAATTCCTGTAACCCCTTCTGAAGCATTCCAGAAACGAATCTCTGGTGCATCGGAGAAAGACATTGTGCATTCAGGTCTGGACTACACAATGGAACGCTCTGCAAGAGTAAGTACAGCACAGTTGCATTAAGCCTTTACAAGTGATATACGAATATATCGTATTTACCTGAGTATATGACAGTCATTTTTTTTCTGATTAATTATCTGAAAAATAGGGGAAGGGGTTTGTCTTGTATGAATATGGTGTTAAAAATGTTAGGTGTAGTTATTTTCCTGAAAATTAAGGATTTTGAATGGGGCTCAACTTATATGGAGAATCACCTTGCATTCAGGTAGGTACGTTATCGTAAAGGTGTCGCCTGATGACAAGAAGCTAGCGAACTATGCCCTAGATGCCATTAGCATACAATCTACTACTATGAGAAATAAGCTTTAGATCCATCTTTCTTGTCCATTGTATGGAAATGTTCTTTAACTTCTGCTGTAAGTGTAAAAAAATTCTGCAAAAGATGAATCTAATACATTGAAATACAAGGAATGGAAGTTTGTAAAGTATTGTTCCTGTGCTGCTGGTATTCAGCTGCCAGCTTCCTGCAGCTATAATTAAGATGTTCAGGTCTGTGTACAAGAATTGAAATACCGTGAAACCTCTCAGTTTTGAACAGACCACAGAAAAGAACGATATTGTGGGAAAATGACCCATTGCAGGGAAGTTGTAAAGGTGACATGTATAGGGACTGCAGTAAGTGAACAGTGTGTGGCACAAAACACTGCCTGAGGGAATGTTGTATACAGGTTTCACTGTAGTTTGGAAACCAGTGTTGTTTGCCAGAATATAGATATGTTAATTTTTGCACCGCAACATTTGACAATTCTCAGTGGTGTAGTACATGATGGAACTTTGCACTACTTTATGTGCATATCATTGGACTTATTTGTATGGTTTAAAGACTTATTCAGTATTGTTATTTAGACAACTGTAATTACACATTTTAGGTTTCGAGTAGGGCATTCTGCATCTACTGGAAAGTGACATCCCTGTATGAGATCATATATGCATACTCAACAAATATTGACTGAATTCTATCATCAGCATTTAATCCAGTATGCATATTGATCACTTCAGTTACTGATGGCATAGCATATTTATTTTCGCTCATTAAGGGATGATCTTTCCACAGTATTACAACATTTGGTTTTTATAATTAAGTTGTAGGCTTGTTTTCAGTGCAATGAATGGAGCACTCATGGAGAAAGATAACAATTTCAATGGTTAAATGACTGGGAGAGGGGATCTGCAGCCTGACCTGGACTAAAACCCATGATGGGGGTGTGGTATTTTTGGTGTTTTAAAGTTCAAGGATTTTATCTCACAAATATCATTTGTCACTTTCTGGTGCCTTCCCCCCCCCCCCCCATTAATATGTGGACCCCATATCACAGCAAATTGGAATATTGGTAAGCGAAAATAATGACCCTACATTAGATTGAGGGTTTGGTCTGTGCTCATAAATATGCGTACCCAAATTTGATTGGAACCTTTTGAAAAATGCCTGATGTCATAATTCAGTGTTGTAACAAGATAACTGTTGTAATCTAAGTTTTGTTTAATAAATCTATGGGTGTACAGATAAAACATGTGGATAATACCTTGACCCTTGTATGATCATGTACAATTTATTTCCTACTTTAATTATGTATGGAGCCAGGATATATATAGTTGGTATAGTGACTAACCTAAGGGCTGGTTGATCCAGGTTTTCAGTCCCATTAGGAATAAGAGATCTTCCGTTCTCCAAAATGTCCAGACAGGCTTTGGGGCACATTCACTGTCTTTTTTATGGATACCAAGGCTCTTTCCCAGGGATAAAGCGGCCAGTTGTGAGGCAAACTACCCACCACAAACTAGTGCCAAGGTTAAGGGACAATTTTTACTTTTTTGTGTCAATATAGCTAGACCGTTTGGCACAGAAGTTGCTGTGTTTCACATTTCCAAAATCACATTCTGATGATCAAGGCTTGTTGTTAAGTAAGAAGTTTTTTCCTTCACAGGCCATCATGAAGACAGCAATGAAATTCAATCTTGGACTAGATCTTAGAACTGCAGCGTATGTGAACTCCATTGAGAAGATTTTCACAACATACAAAGAAGCAGGATTAGCATTCTAAATACTGGTACATCAGTCCACAACAACTTGTGTTGAATACATGCTTTACCATATTTAGCAGAGTTTGAAACTCATGTTTGTATCAGTAATTTATTTTCTTTGCTTTTGATGCTTCTGCCATGCTAGTCATCTGTTCTCATTGTATATTTTCTTAATTTCATTTAACAAATTTGTGAAAATAACTGGAAAATGGCAGTGGTTACCGCTTCTCTTGACATCCTCATTGCCCTAATAATTTAAAACTATACTTGGTTTTGCTAAATATGGTAAAATTATTACTAGTATAGAATAAAATAATACTTACACCATGTGTGTTTTCTATTGGATCCCTTATAGTGCATTGCTCTAATGTTGGCAGAACTGTATGCTGCTCATTTAGCATTAGTTTTGAGATGAATCCTAAAGTGCTCTAATAGTAACAGCATATATATATATGCTATGATTTGATTTATATTCATTACGTTTAATAATTTTGTTATGTGGTTAAAATATTGCTTTGTAGAAGTTGTTCCTTTCACTGTTCGACAGTAAAGTGAACCATCTGCCATTTGACTTTCAATCAACTGACCCCCCCATTAACTCACCCATGTTCCAGAGCATTTACTGTGGAGCATTTTTAAATTATGTGGGTGTAAAATCTTGAATTTAGCTTTTAGGTAACACATTATGCTGTCATTTTGTTGGGGGGGGGGGGGGGGGGAGAATTTTTTTAGGGCCTGTGACCCCCAAAACAAAATTTAAAAAATAACAAACCCGGGCCCACC
>Ga0131853_10017043_pt1 | contig 13245 bp, 16 predicted proteins | sample TergutLab28metaG_FD_92764 | JGI IMG/M metagenome (GOLD analysis project Ga0131853, IMG submission 92764) | Labiotermes labralis P1 segment gut microbial communities from Petit-Saut dam, French Guiana - Lab288 P1 (version 2) (version 2) | ecosystem: Host-associated > Arthropoda: Insects >...
CGTTATCTGTAAACTCTGTAAAATCGTAGTAGTACAGGTTCAGAAGCTGGATAAAAACAAACTTTTCTTCGACCTTAACGGGGTCTATTGATATTGTAATAAAATCACATCCTACTCAATTCTAAACAGGGGTTGGCGAGCTTCAACCATTTGTCCGTTTTCAGCAAAAACCTCCACAACTGTACCATCCACGTCTGCGGTGACTTCATTCATAATCTTCATGGCTTCCAAAATGCAAAGCACATCACCCTTTTTAACCCTAGTGCCAACAGGCGCAAAAGCTGGCTTTTCTGGGTTAGAACTGGAATAGAAAGTGCCAACAATTGGAGAGGTTATTAGATGTCCACTGGCTTTTTGTGTGGTTTCGTCTGGGTCTGCGTGTTTAACTGCCACAGGCTCTGCCACTGGTGCAGAAGGTGTGGTTGGTGTAGCTACTGGGGCTGTTGTCATAGCCATTGCAGGTGCATAACTTGGGTACATTTCTGGATAAAAGCTACCAGCGGCTTGCTTACTGGCGTTCAGCGTAGCCCCGCCCACATTAACAGATACATTTGTAAGGGTCGAACGGTCAACCCACTCTAACAACTCTCTAATTTGTGTATAATTCATAATAATCCTCCTATTTTTGGTTTTATTTATGCTAGTTTCATTCCCTTACCCTGCCATTGATATTACAATGTGGCTGACCGCACCATTTTCTATAAAAATTGATTTCACATATGAGAAACCGTGATATGCGGAAAGTTCAACATTTTTAACTCGCCCAAAAAACTCGTCCCCGAAAAGCTCTACGTCCCAAGATTGGTGGGGACCAGAAATGTCGTCAATTGCTAGTAAGTCCTCCACGGACATACCTGTTGTGATGTCATATACAGTAAACCTGCCGCCTGCTATTTCTGCGGGGTTTGGGTGCAAAATTATCATGTTGGCAATGTTATCCCCGAAAGTAACAACAAGGCTACCGTTTAGGAAAGTGGTTGTAGTCAACATTCCATGGTACTCGGAGGTATCGTATGCTCCAAAAGCTGCTATAAAATCCGCAAGGGTGTCGCCCATACCAGCACTGTTACCTGTCTGGTTGTCCCGCAATTCGTAAAAAGCAAGCTCATGTGATGCAATGGGCGGGTTTTCATAACTACCATTATCATCTCCGCCACAGCCACTGAACAGGAGAGTACATGCCACAGCCATGCCAATCAAAATTCTTTTCTTCATATCTCTAACCTTCCCACTTTTTGAAGCAAAGACTAGCGTTATGCCCACCAAAACCATAATTGTTTGAAAGTGCATATTTTATATCGATGTCTACAACGCCATTGGTTACGTAATTTAAGTCACATTCGGGGTCAGCCACTTGATAACCCACTGTGGAGGGTGCAAAACCTTTTGTCATGCCGATAATGGTCGCAATTGCTTCCACGGCTCCCGCCGCCCCTAGCATATGTCCCACTTGGGACTTGGTGGAACTTACCAACAGGTCTTTAGCATGGTCTCCAAATGCCACTTTAATTGCATTGGTTTCCGCTGCATCATTTAGGGGGGTGCTTGTACCGTGGGCGTTAATGTAAACCACATCATTAGGTGTTATGCCTGCTTCCCCAATTGCTAGCGTCATACATGCCGCCGCTCCGCTTCCATCTGGGCTTGGTGCGGTCATGTGGTGGGCATCACAGTTTGCCCCATAGCCCACAATTTCTGCATAAATAGTCGCCCCACGAGCTGTAGCGTGTTCCAAGCTTTCAACAATCAACACGCCACCACCTTCGCCGATAACAAAGCCATTACGCTCCTTATCGAAGGGGATGGAGCCACGCTGGGGGTCAGTTGACCTTGACAACGCTGTAAGTGCATTAAAACCAGCCACAGAAGCCCGTGTAATCGCTGCTTCTGCACCACCAGCAATAATCACATCACTGTAGCCATGTTTGATGGAGCGAAATGCCTCACCAATTGCGTGGCTACCCGCCGCACAAGCGGTCGTTATGCTGGTACAAATACCCTTTGCCCCATATTCCAAGGCAACCTGACCCGCCGCCATGTTGCTAATCATCATGGGTATAAACAAGGGTGCAATTTTCATGCTGTTTTCTTTGGAGTACATTTTGACAATTTCTGTTTCAAAGGTTTCCATGCCACCAATACCAGAGGACAAAATAACACCCATACGTGCCTTGTCAACCTTTTCTAAATCCATCCCGCTGTGCTTTACGGCACGTGCCGCTGCTGACAGGGCGTATTGGCTAAACAAATCAAGTCGCTTAACCTCTTTTTTTGGAATATCATCCTCTGGATTATAGTCCTTTACCTCCGCAGCAAGGGAAATAGGTGAACCTTCTATCTGCACCTTGGTTATTGGGGCAATACCCACCTTGCCCTCCCTTAGCGATGTTTCAAATGTTTCTAAATCATTTCCGATGGGGGAGACAACCCCCATGCCTGTAATAACAACCCTTTTCACGAAGATTTCCTCCTTTTTATAGGTTTATCCAACCTGCAATTCCGTCTTTCTTTCCAAAAAATTTATTTGAATATTTCGCCACAACTGACACTGTATCACCCTTTTTAACTGACAAGTGGTGGTTTGTTGCCATATCGGCAATGCAGTTTCTGCCATCGTCTTCTTGCCAAATTTTATCTGTTGGCACTTCAATTATCTCGCCACTTTGATGTTTAACCCTACTAAATTCTTCTCCATGCTCAACAATCTCAACAAAACGCTCCAAGAATGAGATGTTTAGCGTGCCTTCATTGCCCTCGTGGTCGCTTTCTATTATCTTGGTAGGGTAATTTTCTGCAAATTCCCAACTAAACTTGCCATTTTCCACAATCAAAGCATTTTGTTGACCGCCGTATTTGCAAACAGGATAACCGCCGTCGATGGAGATGATGCGGTTTTTGTCATTAATCACAGGGTTAAAGCAAGGGGTGGCGTGGTGGTAGTGGGCGACGGGCCAATGCCCTACGATAACCCACTTATCAAAGGGTTTGCCGTCGTAAACATTCATAAAATCATATGTTGTTAGGCATTTTATTACGTCCTGCTCGTCCAGTGGCTTATCTTCAAGGGCGGCGTGGACAAAAATCATCTTTTCGCTTTCGATGATAATGGGGAGGTTGCAAACCCAATCCCACATTTCGTCTGTGTAAAAATCTGCACGACCCCACTCGCAATTACCACGTAAAACATGGACGTTTGGCTGTTTGTTCAGCTCCATCACGTAATGAAAACTTTCTTCTGGCTGACTTCCTTTCAAATAGAAGTCCCCCAAAATTACCAAAATGTCATCATCACAGAAATTCACCTTGTCTAGTAATTTCTTGAACAAATCTAGCTCACCATGGATGTCAGAAATAACAATAACCCGCCTGTTATCGGGAATTTCTAACTGCTTAACAATTAATGGTATGCTCATTCAGCTACCCCCACCATAAATATAGCTAAAATTATCATTTATACTTAGTAATATGTACATCTTTTGCTTACCCTCACGACATTCCGCCATCAATCGTGACAACCTGCCCCGTCATATAGGAGCAGTTTGCTACGAAGTAAACCAAATCGGCAACCTCCTCAGGTTTGCCATAACGACGAAGGCTAACGCTATCCAAAATCTGCTTTTTAACGGCTTCTGGTAGATTATCGGTCATGTCGGTTTCGATAAAACCAGGTGCAACACAATTTGCAGTGATACCACGGCTACCCAATTCTTTAGCAATGGACTTTGTAAGACCAATCAAGCCAGACTTAGCAGCGGAGTAATTCGCCTGTCCACCATTCCCATTAATCCCTACAACGCTGGAGATGTTCACAATTGCCCCAGACTTTTGCTTTAGCATAACAGGGCTGGCGTGGCGAATTGTGTTAAATGCACCCTTCAAATTGGTGTCTACCACCGCATCAAAGTCGTCCTCTTTCATTTTCAAAATCAAACCGTCACGGGTAATTCCTGCATTGTTTACAAGATAATCTACAGTTCCAAATTTTGACTTAGCTTGGTTGATGAGTTCCTCGGCTTGGGCAAAATCGCTTATGTCAGCCCTTACAGCTAAAGCTCCAACGCCCATGCCTTCAATCTCATTAATTAAATCCTTGGGGTCTGTGGATAAATAATTTACCACTACATTCACCCCGCTTGATGCAAATTTTAGGGCAATTGCCCGACCTATTCCCTTGGCACCGCCAGTTATAACGGCTGTTTTCATGGACAACACCCCTCTCTATTTCAAACTTTCAACAGACAGTGCGAAAGTTTCCACACTATCGTCAATTTTTTTAACAAAATTTACTAAAGTTTCGCCAACGCCCATTTCTATGAAGCGACTACCACCCAAATCCACTGCCCTCATAACGGAGGTAGTCCAACTAACGGGGCTAATCATATGTGTTGCCATATGCCCTGCCAAATCTTCATAAGTCAAGGTGTTGCCATTAACATTAGAAATGATTGGTAATGTACCACACTTCACCGTAATCCCAGTGGCTTCTTCTCTCAGTTTCTCCGCTGGCACGTCCATCAAAGGGGTGTGGAATGGTCCTGCCACTTTCAAGGGCATAGCCTTGCCTCCTGCTTCCTTAACCTTGCTGGCACAGTAATCCAGAGCAACCTTCTCACCAGAAATCACAATCTGCCCAGGGGTGTTAAAATTGGCGGGTGCAACAAAACCTTCTGGGGCGGATTTGCAAATTTCTTCTACCACAGCACGGTCAAGATTCATCACGGCAACCATACCCCCAGGCTTGGCAAATTCCGCCATTAACAGACCACGCTTATGCACCAATTTCACGGTGTCGGCAAAACCAAGCACTTCGGCTGCCGCAAGGGCTGTATATTCGCCAAGGGACAGACCCATCAACAACCCTGACTTGCCACCTTCCTGCTCATAAGCACGATACATAGCAATGCCTGCTGTTACCAGTGCAGGTTGGGCAAATTGGGTCAAAGCCAGTTGCTTGTCGGCATCTTCAAAACAAAGCTTGGTAATGTCTAAACCAAGGGCATCACTGGCTTCCTCAAAAACCTGTCGACATACGGCAAATTCATCGTAAAAAGCTTTGCCCATGCCTGCCTTTTGTGCGCCTTGTCCGCTAAACATAATTACATCCATGTTAAGCACCTCCAGCCAGCTTTGTATACTTCTCCCAAATCTCTTGAATAATCTCGTCGGCGGTTTGTTCTTTAGTAACCATTGACGCAACCTGCCCCGCCATTAGCGAACCTTCGTTTACATCACCGTCCACAACCGCCTTACGCAATGCACCAGCGGCAAAGGCTTCTAGGGCAGCAATATCTGGCTTTTCTTTCATGGCTTCCTCTTTTTCGAGAGCTATATATTGTGTTGTCAGTTTGTTACGCAATGAACGCACAGGATGCCCAGAAATGTTACCAGTCACCACTGTGTCAATGTCCTTTGCCTTAATTACAGCGTTTTTATAGTTTTGGTGCGCCCAGCACTCGGTTGCCACCAAAAAGCGTGTACCAATCTGCACACCTTCCGCTCCCAGCATAAAACTGGCGGCAACACCACGCCCATCAGCGATACCCCCCGCCGCAAGAACGGGAATGGACACCGCATCCACAACTTGAGGAACGAGTGCCATGGTGGTTAGCTTGCCAATATGCCCGCCAGCCTCCATACCTTCAGCCACAACCGCCGCCACTCCGATTTTCTCCATTTTTTTGGCGATGGCAACGGAAGGCACGAGGGGAATAACCTTAACGCCAGCGGTGTTAAAGGCTTCCATATACTTGGATGGCGTGCCTGCCCCTGTTGTCACAATTTTAACGCCCTCATCACAACAAAGCTGGGCAATCTCGTCCACAAAAGGCGACATCAACATAATATTAACCCCAAAAGGCTTGTCCGTAAGCGACTTTGCTTTACGGATTTGTTCCTTAACATAATCGGCAGGGGCAGCTCCAGCGGCAATAATTCCTAAGCCCCCAGCATTGGACACAGCGGAAGCAAGTCCTGCTTCGGAAACCCAAGCCATACCACCCTGAAAAATTGGATATTTAATTCCTAATAACTCACAAACTCTGTTTTTCATAAAATACTCCCTACTTTTTATAATTCAAGCCTTGCACATAGTATGTCAAGTCCATCTTCCACATAGGTTTCGCCAGTTTCTACAAAACCTGATGATAAATATAAATTGCGGGCAACCGTGTTATTGGAAGCATAACACAAGGAAATACAGTCGGCTTCACCTCTAGGAAATGTCCGTAGATATTCGACAGTTTTTAACACGGCGGCTTTTCCAAGTCCTTTGCCTTGGTGTCTTGCGTCAATCATAAAGCGGTTAAAGTCATAGTATTTTTTGTCGCCAAACTTCTCGCCCAAAAATTCACCTTCTTCCACTTCGTAAAGCCCAACTTCTGCAAACCCCACAACTTCATCGCCATTGCACACCGCAAACAACATAGGACCTTCCTCGCCACTTATCACATCAACATAGGCTTCTGCAATGCAGTAGTTGACAGGCACAACAAAATCCTCTTGCCCCTCTGCTACCTTCAATTTTATAACATCTGCAAAATTATCATGGTTGATTTTTTGTATCTCAATCATTACACTTTCACTTCCTTAAATATTTCTATATGGATAGTAAAACACTGCCCCAAGTCAGCCCCCCACCAAAGCCTACCAGAATAACCTTCTTTCCAGTGCCTTGCTTTAATGTTCCGTTTTTGAACATTTCGCTCAAAGCGATAGGGATGCTTGCCGCAGATGTGTTCCCATACTTTTGTATGTTAACGTAAAACTTTTCTAAACTTGTCTTTAATTTTTTGGCAATTGCCTCAATTATACGCCCATTGGCTTGGTGGGGGATAATATGGTCAATATCATCTATGGACATTCCTGTCTGCTCCAAAATCTCATTGATATTGGCGGTTGCTTCTTTCACGGCAAATTCAAAAACCTCTCGACCGTCTAGCTTTAGGAAGTCATACTCCCCTCGCTCCATACCAGTAAGTGGATTTACAACCTTTGTAAATCCGCCAGTTATAACCTTGTCCCCACGAGAGTAGAGTTTCTCAGCAAAAAGTGCGTTTTCATCGGCACCAAGCAACACACCGCCAGCCCCATCCCCAAAAAGGATGCACGAACCACGGTCACTCCAATCCGTTATCTTGCTTAGCACATCTGCCCCGATAACCAGTATGTTCTTATACTGCTTTGTAAGCAGATACTTTTGGGCGACGCTGACACCATACACAAAACCAGAGCAAGCAGCAGAAAGGTCAAAAGCAAATGCGTTTGTTGCTCCAAGCTCTGCCTGCACCAAACAAGCCACTGACGGCGTTCCGTAGTCTGGTGTAAATGTTGCTACCAAAACCATGTCAATGTCCTCGGGGTTGATACCACTGGTTTCAAGTAGCTGTTTGCCTACTTGAATACACAAATCAGACGTATTCTCACCTTCCGAAATACGCCTTTCGCTCACCCCCGTACGTTTTACAATCCATTCGTCCGTTGTGTCCACCCATGTGCTGATTTGGTGATTGTCAAGCACTGTGGAGGGCAGATAATGGGCGGCCGCCCTAATTCTTACACCTGTCATAATAAAGCCCTCCTGACACTCTTAAATTGTATGTAAATAAGACTAGCCCCTATATTCTATATTATATAGCGTTGTTTGTCAACAATTAAATATCGCTAAATTGCGTCACAAAAATCCCCCGCCATTATGGCAGGGCAATTACAAACTTAAGAATTTCTATATCCACCGCCTTAAAGGTCTGCGAATAATATTGGACAATTCAAAGTCAAGCAGGCTGTGTAGAACCGAACCAAGACCGATAAACCCTAAAATCCAAAGTAAGCCTTGACCTTCTGGAAAGGCAGTTCCCATAAAGAAGAAGGTGACTGCCAGAGCTTCGGTTAAACCATGGACAAGTGCCACCACCAGCGAAAAAATCCGCAATGGTATACCTGTTAGATTAGTTTTTGACAGATAAATCGCCCCTGGCAATGAGAAAAAGATGTGGCTGGCAGCCCTTAACACAATTGGTATAGGAAAACCCGCCAGAAAAAAACCCACAGTTGTGCCAATTGTCACTGCCACTGCCGCCTTGGGAGAAATAAACATGGCTATAAAAATAGGTATATGAACACCTAAGGTATAGCTGGCAGGAGGAATAACAATCCGAAAAGGTGGAAACATGGGCATTGCAATTGGGATAATAACCCCCACAGCAATAAGCAGACCGATTATAGTTAATTGTAAAATCGTTGATTTAGCTGTTTTTTTCATAATCGCTCTACTCCTGTGCTTTTAGTTTTTCTGCTTGGTCGGTGGTTATAAGGGTTTCGGTCATTTCTTCCAAATCCCCATCAAGGAAAGCGTCTAGCCTGTGGATGGTTTTGTTGATACGATGGTCTGTTACACGGCTTTGAGGAAAATTGTAAGTACGTATTTTTTCCGAGCGGTCGCCAGAACCCACTTGGCTACGGCGTGCGTCCCTCTCCTCTTTAGCACGTTTTTCCAGCTCCAAATCATAAAGCCTTGCCCGCAAAATTTTGAGGGCTTTTTCCTTGTTTTTAAGCTGGGACTTTTCGTCTTGACATGAAATTACAATGCCAGATGGGGCGTGAGTGACACGAATGGCAGAATCCGTAGTGTTTACCGATTGCCCACCGTTTCCGCTTGAACGGAAAACATCAATACGCACATCTTGCATATTTAGCTCCACATCAACTTCCTCCGCCTCTGGCAACACGGCAACCGTCACCGTTGACGTGTGGATGCGTCCTTGCGTTTCCGTGGTAGGCACACGTTGAACACGATGTACCCCACTTTCATATTTCAGGCGACTAAACGCCCCCTTGCCCGTTATCATAAAGGAAATTTCTTTTATGCCCCCAAGGTCATTTTCATTTACAGACAAAACCTCGGTTTTCCAGCGGTTGCGGTCGGCAAAACGGCTGTACATACGGTATAAATCCGAAGCAAACAAAGCTGCCTCGTCACCACCAGCACCGCCACGTATTTCCACAATTACGTTTTTGTCGTCATTGGGGTCTTTCGGCAACAACAAGATTTTTAACTGGTCGCCAAAAGTTTCCATATTTTCTTGGCTTTCCTTCAATTCTTCACGAACCAAAGAACGCATTTCGTCGTCCAGACCCTCATTAAGCATTTCCTTGCTTTCTTCGTAAGATGCACTGGCACGCTTGTATTCACGATACTTTTCCACAATTGGTCCAAGCATGGAATGTTCTTTCATCAACTTCTGCCAATTGGCTTGGTCAGAAATAACATCGGGCTTATTTATGTCTTCCCCAATTATGTCGTACCTATCTTCAATTTCTTGTAAACGCTCAAACATATTTTCACCTCATAATTTTCCGTGTTATTGTTCCTTATTATATCCTTTGCCCACCAATACGTCAAGAACTTTTAATAAAAAAGCCTAGCGACGCATTTCAAAAAATCTTCTTGCATTTAGGATTTGGCTATGTTATATTATTGATATGGATATTTTAATTACCAACAATCCCCTATGCCGTGACTACTTTGCGGACATTTATAACGTGGAGTTTTCTGACATTTCTGCATATTTTATTTTACAAAAGGTGCGGGATTTTGTTCATTTAGGACACGGGGTTTTAACACACCCAAGGGCTGGTGGGCTGCCACCTGGGACAAGTCCCTACAAATCCGTTTTGCTGACTGGCAGACAGGATATGAAAAATTCCTTGCAGTCTTTAGAGATTGTGGAGAATTCCGTAAAAGCTTACGAAAAGGCACGCACTGAGTTTTCGGAAAAACATCTGGAACACTTTGCGAAGCTGGACTTGTCGCTATTAGCCCCCAACGCCCACAAGAAACACTAACCTATTGTCATCAACAAAAGATTTTATAAGGAGGAAGTGGATGAAACTGGAAGTAGGTTACATCAACATTACTGATATTCAATTCGGCAATGAGTGCAAAGTCGCTGGCGGCACACTGCACGTAAACCAAGATTGTCTTAAAGAGTTGATTTTATCAGATGCCCGCATTGCGGAAGTGTCTTTTGACATTGCACGCCCAGGTGAAAGCGTGCGTATTACGCCTGTTAAAGACGTAATTGAACCCCGCACAAAAGTGGGAACTGACGAAATGGGGATTTTCCCTGGTATTTTGAACAAAGTAAAAACGGTGGGTATGGGACGTACCCATGTACTTAAAGGTGCTGCGGTTGTCACTTGTGGTCAAATTGTTGGCTTCCAAGAGGGTATTATTGACATGAGCGGCCCTGGTGCGGATTATACACCATTTTCTGCCACCAATAATTTGGTTGTATTGTTTACGCCGAAAGCCGACATCCAACCCCATGATTATGAGCAAGCCCTTCGTATGGCTGGCTTGAAAGTTGCTGCTTTCTTGGGTGATTTGGGCAAAGAAGTTACCCCTGATGTGGTGGAAACTTACGAAACCCTGCCAATCCTTGAGCAAAAGGCGAAATATCCAGACCTGCCAAGAATCGGTTATGTACAAATGCTACAAACCCAAGGTCTTCTGCATGACACGTACGTTTACGGTGTTGACATGAAAGAGAGCTTGACAACCATGATAAACCCAACAGAGGTTATGGACGGTGCAATCATAAGTGGTAACTGCGTGTCCGCTTGCGACAAAAACACAACTTACCACCACCAAAACAACCCTGTTATTGCCGATATGTTTGAAGAAAACGGCAAAAGCCTAATTTTTGCTGGTATGATTATTACCAACGAAAATGTTTTCCTTATGGACAAAGAGCGTTCATCTGATTGGACTGCAAAACTTTGCAAAATGATGGGCTTTGATGGTGTTGTTATCACCCAAGAAGGTTTCGGAAACCCAGACACCGACTTGATGATGAACTGCAAAAAAGTTGAGGATGTGGGCGTGCCAACGGTTATCGTTACTGACGAATATGCAGGACGTGACGGCACAAGCCAATCCCTTGCTGACGTCGATGCGGCAGCAAATGCCGTGGTAACAGGCGGAAACGCTAACGAAGTTATCACCCTTCCAAAAATGGATAAGGTTATCGGCACACTTCAGTATGTTGACGTTATTGCTGGTGGTTTCGAGAACAATACCCAGCCAGACGGAAGCATCGTTGTGGAACTTCAAGCCATTATTGGTGCTACCAACGAACTTGGTTTTAACAAGATGAGTGCTAGATAATTCGGCAACAACATAAGAAAAAACGAAAGGAGCTTATTGTGATTAAAATTGTTCATTATATTAACCAATTTTACGCAGGTGTAGGCGGTGAGGAAAAGGCCGACATTGGACCACATATGCAAGAAGGTGCTATGGGTCCTGGTGCTGCCCTTAAAGCCGCTTTTGGCGGTGACGCAGAAATCACCCACACCATTTATTGCGGAGATTCATATTATGCTGAAAACACGGAGAAGGCTTCCGCTGAAATTTTGGAGATGATTCAAAAGGTGAAGCCTGATGTGTTTATAGCTGGTCCTGCCTTTAACGCTGGTCGTTATGGTCTTGCTTGCGGTTCTATCAGCAAAATTGTGCAGGAAAAGCTTGAAATTCCTGTTGTTACGGGTATGTACCAAGAAAACCCAGGTGCAGAAATGTACAAGGATAGCATTTACATCATCGCTACAAAAGACAGTGCCGCTGGTATGCGTGATGCTGCTCCAAAGCTTGCTAAGCTTGCTTTGAAGCTTGCAAAGGGTGAAAAAATCGGTGCTTCTATTGAAGAAGGTTATATGCCTGGTAAGGCACGTGTGAATTTCTTCGAGGAAAAGCGTGGCTCTCGTCGTGCGGTTGAAATGCTTCTGGCTAAAATCTCTGGCAAGCCATTTGTAACAGAGTTTCCAATGCCAGATTTTGACCGTGTAGCACCAGCCGCCGCCATTGATGTTAAAACTGCACGTTTTGCCATTGTTACATCTGGCGGTATTGTGCCAAAAGGCAATCCAGACCGCATCGAGTCTTCATCCGCCTCTAAATATGGCGAATATGCCTATGCAGATGTTAATGCAGACCCATCAACTGTTTACGAAACTGCCCATGGTGGTTACGACCCAGTTTATGCCAACCAAAACGGCTACCGTGTTTTGCCATACGACACCCTTTTGAATTATGAGAAAGAAGGCAAAATCGGCTCTATCCACGGTAAATATTACACCACAGTTGGTAATGGTACTGCCGTTAAAGATTCTGCGAAGTTTGGACAAGAGATTGCCGAAAAGTTGCTTGCAGATGGCGTAAATGCTGTAATCCTAACTTCCACCTGAGGTACTTGTACACGTTGCGGTGCAACGTTGGTGAAAGAAATTGAGCGTGCTGGCATTGCTGTTGTTCATGTTTGCACAATCACTCCTATTTCTATGACTGTTGGAGCTAACAGAATTGTTCCAGCTATCGCGATCCCTTACCCGCTTGGCGACCCCAAAAAGGACGCTGGTGCAGAAGTGACTTTGCGTAGAGAAATCATGGACAAAGCCCTATCGGCTTTGGCAACACCTGTAAGCGAGCAAACTATTTTTGAATAAATCGCCTATGATATGGTGACACATAAATATTATTAGGAGGTGAAAGTATGCTAGAGCTGAACAAAGAAAACTTCCAAGCAGAGGTTTTGGATGCACAAAATAAGGTTTTCGTATTTTTTAGTGGTGATGGTTGAGCACCTTGCGAAGCCATTAAGCCTTCCGTGGAAGGATTTGCAGAAAAATACGGCGACAAGCTAAAGTTTGCCAAGCTTAACACTACAGGAGCAAAGCGTCTTGCTATGAGCCAAAAGGTGATGAGTCTGCCGTCTTTGATTATTTATGAAGGCGGCGAGAAAGTTGAAAGTATTCTTAAAGATGGTGCCAATGAAACTGATATAGAAGCAATGATAAACAGGCACATCTAGTTGGTCTATCAAATTTCACTACGAAATTTGATAAGTGGCTGGGTGGGCTTTGAGAAAAATCTGGCGGTTTCTGTTACACTCGGTAACTGCGTGGGAACGGATTTAGAATAAAGTTTACCCGCCAACCCAATTAGTTGGTACAAATATTCATAACTTAAGGAGGATTTTTGCCATGGCATTTTTTGAAGGCAAAAAGGTCATCGCTCTGGGCGACAGAGATGGTGTTCCAGGTCCTGCCATTGAGGAGGTCGTAAAGGCATCTGGTGGTACGGTTGTTTTTTCCGCCACCGAATGCTTTGTCTGAACGGCGGCAGGTGCAATGGACTTGGAAAACCAAAAAAGGGTTAAAGAGCTTACCGAAACCCACGGTGCTGAAAAC
>Ga0131853_10017045_pt1 | contig 13244 bp, 12 predicted proteins | sample TergutLab28metaG_FD_92764 | JGI IMG/M metagenome (GOLD analysis project Ga0131853, IMG submission 92764) | Labiotermes labralis P1 segment gut microbial communities from Petit-Saut dam, French Guiana - Lab288 P1 (version 2) (version 2) | ecosystem: Host-associated > Arthropoda: Insects >...
GCAGGCGTCCAGATAGATTCACACGGCGGGAGAACGCCATTTTTCCGTGTGACAACACAAGGAAAAATGGCTTTCTCCCCCGTGTGAAGCTGTCTGGACATCAGCCGGAGTATCGGAAAAACCCACTCTACCCCGCCCATGCGACAGCCCACTCATCTAAAGCCCCATCAAACCATGTAAACAACCTGTAATTGACAAGCAACAACCATAAGTCTACTATTTACAAACGATACATACGCTAAAGAGGTGCTCCATGAAAAAACCCCAATCCTATCACGACCAAATAAACAACCAAAACATAATAAAACTGCGCGAATTGCTCAAATCCCTCCCCTCCTTCACGCGGGAGTACTTCAATTCATTAAGCGACCAAACATCCACCCGTACACGCCACGGCTATGCCCACGACCTAAAAATATTTTTTGGCTTCCTGACGGAAGAAGTCTTCGACAACAAACCCATCACTGAAATTTCCACAGAAAATATGGCAAATATAGAATCTGAGCATATTGAGGCATTTATGGCATATTTATCTTATTATGTACCTTTGGGCGAACCTGACGGCGCGCAACAAAACGAGGTCCTTGGCAAGTCGCGTAAACTGGCCGCCGTGCGTGGGCTGTTTAAATACTTATATATGAGGAAAAAAATCCCTGCTAACCCGGCAGAACTTGTGGCATTTCCCAAAATCAATGAAAAAAACATTACCACGTTAGAAGTCGATGAAATTGCAAAATTACTGGACGAAGTAGACAGCGGCGAAAAATTAACATCACGCCAAAAGGTGTTTCATGAACGTACAAAAATAAGAGATACGGCAATTATTACACTGCTTTTGGGTACAGGAATGCGGCTGAGCGAATGCGTTGGGCTGGATATAACCGATATAGACTTTGAAGTCAACGGCCTGCGTGTCATTCGCAAAGGCGGTGACGAGATGATTCTCTATTTCAGCAGTGAAGTAGAAGCCGCGCTAAAATCATATCTTAGTATCCGTGCCGAGACTCCAACCATGGAAGGCCACGAAAATGCGATGTTTTTATCCATGCAAAACCGTCGCATGACAGACCGTGCCATTCAAAATATGGTGAAAAAGTATGCGTCACATATTACACAACTTAAAAACATTTCACCGCATAAGCTTAGAAGTACCTTTGGCACACGCCTTTATGCCGAAACCCAGGACATCTACTTGGTAGCCAACGTATTGGGCCACGCCGATGTAAACACCACCCGCAAACACTATGCAAAAATGGACGACAGCATACGCCGCAAAGCGGCAAATGCCGTGCGCTTGCGCGATTAGAGTTCATGTGATATTATCTGCTGAATTGTACCTAAAACCCACCCAAAATCAGAAAGGGGACATCATACCGTGGAACAATTTACATTTGTAAAACGCGGCTACGACCCATCAGAAGTAGATAAATATATATCAACCTTAGAGCAGGTTGTAAAAAGTTACAAAGACAAAGACAACGCGATTAAAAATGCCATCATTTCTGCACAAGTGGCAGCAGACAATATGATTCAAAACGCAAAAATGCAGGCAGATGAATACAAGGTTCAAATCGTAAACGAGCTTGAAAAAGTGCGCCAGGAAGTAGAACGCCAGCGTACACGCGTTCAGGCTTTTCAAGATGTGTATACTGGGCTTATACGCAAATACCTGACCCAACTAGACAACGGTGATATAAATGAGTTAAACAAACGCTTAGACGATGTAGACAATTTAATCACGATGCTGATAGATGCCGATATAGTCGCCATGCCAGACGAGGAAGCACCCAATTCATCAGAAGAAGATGCATCAACAGAAGCGGAATCAGGCCTACCTTCGGGGCTTATGTAATTTCACACAAAAACTTGCTAATTATCCCACTTCAATATATTATATTCGCAGGACATTGTCCTGCGATTTTTGTGTTCAAAGACAGGAGCATTAAATGACCGTTAAGGACACCACGCATGAAAATTCTCAAAGCAAAATGAAGTGGCAACGCCTCTCTATACGCGTGGCCTTTATATATGTTGCAACGCTAACGGTAGCAGTCCTCGTAACCACTGCCGTTGGCGGGTTTATGTTAAGCAGGACAGACATACATGTTGGCTGGCTGGTTTGGGGCTCAATTGTTATTATTTTGCTTACGGGGTTTATTTCATATTTAAGCATCCATCGTCTGGTTTTTATGCCGCTGGATAAACTGGCCCAAAGTACGCAACAGATGAATACAGACACAGCGATATATGGCATAGACCGTGAAGATGAAATTGGTATGCTGGCACAATCTATACATGAGATGCATTCGCATCTGAGTGAGTCAAACATCGAACTTATAGACCTTATGCAAGAACGCGACTATCAAATGCTTCTGATGGGAACCGTTGATGAAGTCACAGCGTCATTGCTGGGAATGCCTGATGATAACCTTGAAGAATTTAGCCAATCGTTAATTGATAGCATACGCACTGTATGCAGATGTGGCGATGTAGGTTCTATTTACGTACACTACAACGAACAAATAGGCAACGAGCAATACTATACATGCCAATTATCCTTTGAATTTGAAACCAATTCTGCCGACGATGATACAGGCACTATGTATGCTTACAGTGCCACACCCGGCTGGTACGAAAGATTAGCGACGGGCGAAATTATAAACATGTCTGTGCTAAACATGTCTGATGCGGAAAAGAAACATATGGCGACAGATGCCCTATCTATTTTAGTTGTGCCTGTATTTTTTCATTCGCAGTTTTGGGGTATTGTGTGGTATGAAGATTTTAACAAAACAGATGAATTTGAAACCCATCGGGTTGGGCTGTTGAAATCAGCATCTTTGATGATTGTCAGTGCCGTGCGCCGTAAGAGTCAGGCAGAACTGATTTATGATGCGGCAAAACGCCAAAAACTCATGCTGGATACGATGCCTATATGCTGTCATATTTTAAACAAAAATGCGCAAGTGGTAGAGGCAAATACTAAATCCATTGAATTTTTCAAGTTCAAAATAAGAGAAGAACTTATTGAACGATTTCATGAAACTTTTCCGGAATATCAGCCTAATGGACGGCGGAGTACTGAACTTGCCGAAGAGTATATATTAAAAGCCTTTGAACACGGCATTTTAGAATTTGAGTGGATGCACATAATACCAGAAACAAACGAGCAAATACCTACAGAAGTCACATTAATCAGCACACAATACAATGGCGAATATGTTGTGGCATGTTATATACGCGATATTCGTGAGCATCTACGCATGATGAAGGAAATAGAACACAGGGGCAATTTACTTTATACGATGAACGCGGCTTCAAATATACTACTACAGTCAGCAGCAAGCGAGTTTGAATCATCACTGTTCAGGTCTTTAGGCATGATGTCCCGTGCTGTTGATGTAGAGCGCGTGTTTGTATGGGAATACATCACAGAAAATAACGAGACATTTTTCACACAAATATATGAATGGATAGGCGACACCACCATTTTTGAAAGGCAAAACCAAAAAATTCCACATTGCATGGGCGTTGTAGACATTGAAAAACGTATGCTTCGCGGGCTGTGTATTAGCGGCGCAACAAAAGATTTGCCACCCGACACCCGCGCCGCATTTATGCTAAATGAAGCAAAAAGCTATTTGCTTATTCCGGTATTCTTGCGTGGCGGGCAATTATGGGGGATTGTCGGATTCGGCGACATGCGCAACGAACGGGTATTCTCTGAAAGCGACGAGTCTATTTTACGCTCGGGCGGATTGCTTTTGGCCAACGCACTGTTGCGTCATGAAATGACTCAAAATTTACAAGAAACACTTGTGGAGGCACAGGCGGCAAATAAAGCTAAAAGTAATTTCCTGTCTACAATGAGCCATGAAATGCGTACACCAATGAACGCAATCACAGGCATGTGCGCAATAGGCCGTGAGTCAGACGACGTCAGCCGCAAGGACTATGCATTCGACCGTATTGAAGAGGCAAGCTCTCACCTGCTTGGGGTGATTAATGACGTATTAGACATGTCTAAAATAGAAGCAGGCAAGCTGGAACTATCTGCGGTTACTTTTGATATCTATCGCGTGATTGACAAAGTAAACGCCGTGATTCAATTTCGTATTGATGAAAAGAATCAGCATTTTGAATGCAATGTAGCAGATGACGTACCAAGGATGCTTATTGCCGACGACCAGCGTCTGGCCCAAGTGCTTACAAATTTGCTGTCTAACGCTGTTAAATTCACAGAAAACGATAAAAAGATATCATTAAATATTAAACTGTTAGAAAAAACTGACGCGCATTGTACACTACAATTTGACGTAGTAGACCAGGGCATTGGGCTAAGCCCGGCGCAGCAAGGGATACTGTTCAAGTCATTTGTACAGGCCGAGGCAAGCACATCACGCAAATTTGGCGGCACAGGCCTTGGGCTTGCCATTTCTAAGCATATCGTTGATTTAATGGGCGGCGATGTGTGGATTGAATCTGAACTGGGCCAAGGGGCGACATTTTCGTTTACATTAAAAGCTGAGTTGCCAGATGAAGCAAGCGTAATAGAGACAAAAGAAGCCTCTGTTGTAGCCTCTTCAAAAGAGGAAGATAACTACATTGGGCGGCATCTTCTTTTAGCAGAGGATGTAGAGATAAATCGTGAAATTGTCATGGTTATGCTGGAAGACAGTGGATTAATGATTGATATTGCAGAAAACGGAAAAGAAGCATTAAGTATGTTTGAAACTGCCCCGGATAAATATGACTTAATTTTCATGGATGTGCATATGCCTATTATGGACGGATACGAAGCAACCAGTAAAATTAGGGCATTGCCCACGCCATATGCAAAAACTGTGCCGATTGTAGCAATGACTGCCAATGTATTTAAAGAAGATATTAAAAAATGCTTGGAAGCCGGAATGAACGCACATTTGGGCAAGCCACTGGATTTTGACGCGGTGCGGGATACTATAAAAAAATATCTGTCATAAAAAGGAGGTTTTTCATGGGTAAAAATGTCATAGTTGGTCAATCAGGTGGGCCAACTTCGGTAATCAACTCCAGCTTGGCTGGGGTGTTTCAAGCGGCACAGTCTCGTGGGGCGGTACATGTCTATGGAATGCTTAATGGTGTGCAAGGGCTGCTTAGCAACCGTTATATGGATTTAAGCGAAACCATCACATCCACCCTGCAAATCGAACTATTAAAGCGTACACCCTCCTCCTATTTGGGAAGCTGCCGTTACAAACTTCCCGAACCGGAGGTGGACGACACACCATTTAAGCAGCTTTTCACACTGTTTAAAAAGTTAGATATCGGGTATTTTTTCTACATTGGCGGCAATGACAGCATGGATACCATCGGCAAGTTGTCCCGCTATGCGGAAACAATCGGCAGTGATATACGCATGATTGGTGTCCCCAAAACCATTGACAACGACCTTGTTGAAACCGACCATACCCCGGGTTTTGGTTCGGCGGCGAAGTATATTGCCGCCACAATAAAGGAAATTATTCGCGATGGGCATGTTTACGACCAGCGCACAGTTACCGTGGTAGAGGTCATGGGACGCAATGCCGGCTGGCTTACCGGTGCGGCGGCGTTGTCGAAAGGCGAGGACTGCGAAGGGGTTGACATGATTTGTCTACCAGAAACCGATTTCCATATTGATGATTTCCTAAGCAGGGTAAGCGCGCTGCAAAAGATTAAACCTTCGGTGGTTATTGCGGTTTCAGAAGGGATTAAAACCCCCGACGGCAAGTATGTATGCGAGCTTTCGGACTATGCCAGTTTTACCGACGCTTTTGGTCACAGAAGTTTAAGCGGCGCGGCGCGTTTACTGGCAAATAGGGCCGCTCAATCGCTTGGCTGCAAAACACGTTCGGTGGAGTTGTCCACAATGCAGCGTTGTGCAGGGCATCTGACAAGCCGCGTAGATATTACCGAGGCTTTTCAAGTGGGCGGCGCGGCAGTAAAAGCGGCATTTGAAGGGTTAACACGACAAATGGTGGCACTAAAACGCCTGAGCGATGACCCCTATCAAATCACCACCTGTCTTGTACCCATTGATAAGGTAGCCAACCACGAAAAAAAGGTACCCGATCACTGGATTACCGAAGATGGCGTTGGCGTAACAAAGGAATTTCTCGGGTATGTACGCCCGTTAATTCAAGCGGAAATCACCCCATTTTTTGTGGAAGGTTTGCCGCGGCATATACACATATAGAAAAAACAACCTAAAAAAGGAGAGGTTTCAAATGTTGACAGTAAAGTCAAAAGAAAGTTGCATGTACGACCAAGTTTCACTAGGCGAAGTCATGCTTCGTCTTGACCCAGGCGAAGGGCGTATCCGTACTACACGTCAATTTAGGGCTTGGGAAGGCGGCGGCGAGTATAATGTCGCACGTGGTTTGCGTCGTTGCTTTAAACTAAAAACCGCCGTGGTGACTGCGTTTGCTGAAAACGAAGTGGGCTATTTGGTTGAGGATTTTATTCTTCAAGGCGGCGTGGACACGCAGTTTATTAAATGGGTACCTTACGACGGCATTGGCCGCAGTGCGCGCAATGGTTTGAATTTTACCGAACGCGGGTATGGCGTACGCGGTGCCATTGGCGTCAGTGACAGAGCCAATACGGCGGCAGCCAACTTGAAGCCGGGCGATATTGACTGGGAGCATATTTTTGGTGAGTGTGGCGCACGTTGGTTTCATACAGGCGGTATTTTTGCCGCACTTTCTGAAACCTCTGCACAGGTGGTGCTTGAGGCGGTTAAATGCGCGAAGAAGCATGGCACCATCATCAGTTATGACTTGAACTACCGTCCGTCTCTTTGGAAAGACATTGGCGGTAAAGCGAAAGCGCAGGAAGTCAATAAGGAAATTGCAAAATATATTGATGTCATGATTGGCAACGAAGAAGATTTCACCGCTTGCTTAGGGCTGGAAATTCAAGGTAACACCGAGAATTTGTCAGAGCTTAACCTGGACGGCTACAAAGGTATGATTCAGGCCGCGTCTGCCGCATATCCTAACTTTAAAGTCATTGGCACCACACTGCGCGAAGTAAAAACGGCCACAATAAACGACTGGTCTGCCATGTGCTGGGCAGAAGGCACTATTTACCAGGGCATGGAACTTAAAGGCTTAGAAATCCTTGACCGCGTAGGCGGTGGCGATAGTTTTGCGTCCGGCCTTATTTATGGCCTAATGACAGGCAAAGATTATCAAACCGCGTTAAACTATGGCGTATGCCACGGCGCATTGGCCATGACCACCGCAGGGGATACCACCACTGCATTGCAAAAAGAAGTGGAAGGGCTAATGAAGGGCGCGGGAGCCAGAGTCGATAGATAAAAAACGAGGCAGAGGTGAAGTGTATGTATGAACGCGAGAAACGAGAAGTGCAAGAAAATGCATATTACGAAAACCAATACGCCCAAGCGATGCTATCTGCTGGAAAAATAGACGAGTATATTAATTATCTCAAAACCATCCAGCACAAGTTAAAAAGCGGTATGACCGCAACAGAAATTGAGGCAGTGCAAAAACGGGCGGAAGAAGCCGCACGAGTATAACAGTGCGTTTTTTAGAAAAGGAGACATACACATGAGTGAAGCGTTAAAAAGAATCAGTGAAATTGGCGTAGTACCTGTTATTGCCATGACAGATGTTGAGAAGGCAGTACCGCTTGCCAAGGCGTTGCAGGCTGGTGGAATGCCTTGTGCAGAAATAACATTCCGTACCGCCGAAGGCGAAGAGTGTATCCGCCGTATTGCGGCAGAAGTGCCGGAGGTTTTGGTTTGTGCAGGTACTGTTTTGACAACAGACCAAGCCAGCCGTGCAGTAAAAGCCGGCGCAAAATTTGTAATCAGTCCGGGGCTTAACCCAAAAGTATTGAGCTTCTGCAAGGACAACGGCATTTTGATGGTGCCGGGCTGCGCCAATCCTTCGGATATGGAAGCCGCCATCGAATTTGGGCTGGATACAGTAAAATTCTTCCCGGCAGAACAAGCTGGTGGGCTGGATTATATTAAAGCATGTGCCGCGCCATATACTGGGCTAAAGTTTATGCCAACAGGTGGTATTAATGCAGGCAACCTTGGTAAATATATCGGCTTTAATAAGATTGTTGCCTGCGGCGGCAGCTGGATGGTGACAAAAGACCTGATTGACAGCGGCAACTTTGATGAAATTACACGCCTTTGCAAAGAAGCAGTACAGGTTGTCAAAGATGTACGAGGTAAGTCGGCTTAAATGCTCATATCTATTGAGGTTGCCAAAGAAAAAGCACTTGCAAAAAGCTTTACCAAAAATGCAAAATCTGTAGCTGAGGTAGAAGAACGCATCGACGAGTTTTATCAAACAGTTGCAGAATATGCAAAGGAATTAGAGAAAAACGACTAACCACGATTAAGGGCTGGTGTCTAATGTCAGACATCAGCCTTTTTTAAAAAGGAGATGCCAAATGAATAGTTACATAATAGACGACGCAAAAAGATGCTTACAATGCAAAAAGCCGCTTTGCACCGCGGCCTGTCCTGTTAAAACGCCGATTAAAGAAGCCATATCCCTTTTACTTGACAGCAAAGTAGAAGCCGCTGGCGAGCTGCTATTTAAAAACAACCCACTGTCCTTAGTATGCAGTTTTATTTGTCCGCACGAAACCCAATGTGAGGGTTGTTGCGTACTTGGCAAAAAGGGCTCACCTGTTAAAGTAAGCTCTATCGAGCGTTATATCTCTGACTACTATTTAAATTTGTATAAGCCCAAGCCATCACGCAAAGACAGAGGCAAAGTTGCGGTCATTGGGTCGGGGCCGGCTGGGGTGGTTATTGCGTTTTTGCTGGCAGGCAGGGATTATGATGTGACCATCTATGAAGGAAAAGACCAAATCGGCGGTATTCTGCGCTATGGCATTCCCGAGTTTCGGTTGCCCAAAACGGTGCTTGACCGCATCACAGATATGTTGATAAACGTGGGTGTACGCATTCGCCCCAATACCACCATCGGTACCAGTCTTCGCGTTGACGAGCTTTTTAGAGATGGTTTTGATGCCGTTTTTATGGGTACGGGCGTTTGGCGGCCGCTTAAACTCAATATCAAAGGCGAAAGTTTAGGGCATGTGCATTATGCCATCGACTATTTAAAAAACCCGAATGTATATCGCCTTGGCGAACGCGTGTTGGTTATTGGCGCCGGCAATGTGGCCATGGACGTGGCACGCACCGCATTGCGCCACCGAAGCCGCGAAGTGACCGTCATATGCAGACGCGACGAATCTTCAATAACCGCCCGCGAGATGGAATATGAATTTGCCAAAATTGACGGTGTAAAATTTGAGTTTAACAAAATCCCGATGGAATTTACAGATGAAGGTGCGATTTTAGCAGATTCCACGGTACGCCCCGGCGACAATGGATACGATATTGTTGAAGCGGTTGCGGGTTCAGAAACACTATATCCTGCCGATTCGATTATCATTGCCATCAGCCAAGGGCCGCGTTCATTAATCGTATCTTCTACCGAGGGCATTGACGTCAAAAGCAATGGACTGGTCGTCACCGACACCGACGGTCGCACAACAAAAGACGGCGTTTTCGCGTCCGGTGATGTGGTCACGGGTGCTAAAACAGTGGTTGAAGCCGTAAAGGTGTCTCGCACCGTTGCAGATGCGATTGATGAATATGTACAACGAAAAAGAGGAGGCATGAATTAAAACATGACAGGAAGTTCTCACAAAGCCATAGGCGTTGCCGTTGGTGTGGCATTTGCAGTTTACGGCTATCAAAACGGTGTACCGTCTGCCACATTGGCACTGGTTTCCGCGCCCATTGCCGCCATGCTGCCTGATATCGACCACGACAATTCAAAAATGGGCAAGGTACGTAAAATGACTGCCAATGTTGCAATGACGATTGCCGCATTGGCGATGGTTGGCGCGGCAGTGTATTATGGCTGGTATAATGTAGATTATACCGCACTGATTACCCTAGGTGTGGGTATTGCATTGCCTTTGGCCCTGCTTGCGGCGTTAAGCCGAAACAAGCATATCAAAAAAATGATAGGGTTTGCCACCATGCACAGGGGCATTATGCATACGTTGCTGCTTCCGATATGTTTGATGCTTGCCACGCGCTTCATTAATATAAGCGATACGTATTTTCTGATGCTGATTTATGGCGGCGTGGCGGGTTATGTATCCCACATTTTTGCGGATTGTATCACAAAAAGGGGATGCCCCATACTTTTTCCACTGACCCGAAGAAATACTAGCTTTACTAATATAAGCACAGGGTCTTCGGCGGAAAAAGTATGTGTGGCAGTATTGATTATTGCCATTATGGCAGTGCCTTTTTTTCTATAGCAGCAGCATTCCAAAAATAGAACCCATCACCATTTCAATAAGCGTCATATCCCATTGGTCGAGATTAATAAAGTCAACGGATGGAATATCCGCACCTGATACCATGGATAGGCCAAATGCCAAGCTTCCCACAGATGGAATATCTATGGTATCCAGTTGTAGTTGGAATCCACCACTGGTGGTTGTAAATGTTCCGCCAAAGCCGAAAATGTCGTTGCCATCGTTTGCGGATAAATCGAAACGACCATTGCTTGGATTCCAAACAGATGCCAGTGAAAAGGAATCTCCGTTGGTGCCTTCAACGCCTTCAATTACATTTTCAAATCCACGGCTGGTTTCTCCAAAGCTCCATGAAAGTACTCCGCTGTTGAATTCGTCGCCGTCACTGGCAAGTAGGTGGAATATCCATGTGTCTGTTGCAGATTCGCCGAAATAAATAGTCGCTTGGACAACTATCGTTTCGCCTTCAACATTGCCTAAATAATCAAAACCGATTTGCGCCAATCTGTCGTTGTCATCAATATCTAGTGTAATTACAAAGTCGCCCACAAATAAAGTCTCAAACATCTCCAGCGCGAAGTACATTTCATCAATCATTTCAGAAAATGTTGGCATCGTGCCGTCAAACGCCGGCGTTTCATACATAGCAAAGCTGGCTTGCATAAACTCGTCGTCTGCAAACACATGAAGTAAATCATACAAAAGGTCTATGATTTGCAAGTCTGTAAAAGTAAAAGTGGTACGGTACAGGTTGTTTGATGTACGTTCTGTAACAGACTCAATGCTTGCAAAAAAGCCTGTGAATACATCTGCGTACATTTGTGCCCATTCTTCTTGTGCCGCTAAATCCATATTCAAATATTCCAGCATATCTAGTGCTGCAAATACTTCGTCCAGTTCGCCCATCAGCATGAGTATTTCCATAGGGTCAATACCAAGCAAGCTGACGAACTGAATGGCATCTTCAAAAAATGTATCAAATGTGATGCCATAAAAATTGTCTCTGTCTATTGTGCGTGACTGTAGTGCAATACGTTCGCTGTTTATTAGTGCGGTAAAGTCAATGGGTAGTCCCATGACGCGCACTTCGCCTTCAAGCATGGCTTCTTCTGCGCCCGCATCAAAGGCAAGTACGACATAGCCATCCACGTTGGGGTCTTGTGGGCTGGCGGTTCTGAAATCGAAGTCAATGGTGGTGGTTGACGCACCAGAGTCAATGAGTTCACCCATGATGGCCAGTGCGTAAAATGGTGTATGTTCAAGACGCAGGGCGATTTCATCACCTAAGTTTGCAAATGCGCGGCTGATTGCGTCGTTGCCGGTTGCGGCAACCCGCAAGTGATCATCACCGGATGTTGCGCCTTCTTCTGTTGCAGAATCGGCATTTTGCTGTGCCGCGGTGGTTGCATTGTTTTGTGTTTGTTCAGTTGCAGACTCTAGCGGTATGTTCGCGGTTTCTACCGGCTGGTTGTCATCAGAACCGCAGGCCGCAAAGCTTGCAGCCATTGCCAAAATACATAAAACGATTAATACTTTTGTTGCTTTCTTCATGTTGTTCATCATTCCTTTTTTATTTTTTCTTGTTTTTTACAAGTGATGAATTATAGCAAATATGGGTAGTGTTAGCAATACGCCGTATCCTATTGGTAATGTACTTTGCTTTGCATTGTGTCAAAAACTTTCTCATCACTTCACGCGAAAAGGTGCGAAAAAGCCCGATGAAAAGGTATAATCTCTTATCGGGCTGGCAATACTTATGGCTTTTTTATTTCGTTTCCAGTTCGGCGAGTCTTTTTCGGAGTTTTTCGTTCTCGGCTTCTGCTTGTTCCGCTCTGAGTCGCTCTTGTTCGGCTTTGTGTTTTTCCTGTTCAATAATTCGCTTGTAGTCACTAATCCGTTTATTATGCAACATAACTTCATCTTGCCTTTTCTGATAGGCTTGTCGTGTTACCTTATCTTCACTTAGCCTTACCAATGTAGAAACAGCCATTCCAATCGCCTCCTGCTCCTCACAAATATTTTTGATTATTGACTTGTCCTCAATGTCCTTTTCTGTAATAACGGCAAGCCAATTTGCAAGCATTGAATCTTGCGTTTCGGTTTTTTTGATGCAACCTGTTTCGTTGATGATTTTTACAAATGCCTTCATATCAATATAGTGTAACTCCAACGCATTTGTAAAAATCGTGTGGTCGTCTATATCCATTATCTTGCAACATTTATGGATTTTTTGACTTTCGCTCTCGTCCAGAGAACCGTTTGCAAAAGTCACGCAAATGACTGGTGGTTGTGTTGAGTAGGCTTCGCTGGTTTTCAATTCTTCGCCGTAAGTTCTTGCCCATGAACGGACTGTTTTATATTTTAGGTCATCAAGGTCGTAAAGATGCATCTCAATTAAAGTGGTCGAGCCATCGTCAAGTTGCGCCCTTATATCCAGTATAGACAGCTTATCACCCTTGGAGTGCTTCTCCAAATAAGGATTTACAACCGTAAGGGATTTTATTATGCGTGGGATATTTTTGTTGGCAAATATCGCATTAAGCAGAGAAATCAAAAATAAGGTATCGCCTGTTCCAAAAATCAGCTTGAATGCATAATCAATACGTAAATCCATAAGTCGGGAAAAATCAATACTCAAAAGCCAATTGCCTGTTTTTTGACTGTCGCTATCCATTTGTAATTTCCTTTCATTGATGAACGGCACAATAAAACATCCGCTAGTTTGTAATCATTATATCTTAGTACATAGATTTTGTTCAACTGTTTTCACTTCTCTTTAGACTTCCAGAATACCCCATCCAACAAAAAAGTCAACAAATAAGCCATCAATCGGCGTATTTTTTTGTCGACTTTACGCCTGAATGAGTTGATATGCGTTATTTTGCATGTTA
>Ga0131853_10017049_pt1 | contig 13240 bp, 11 predicted proteins | sample TergutLab28metaG_FD_92764 | JGI IMG/M metagenome (GOLD analysis project Ga0131853, IMG submission 92764) | Labiotermes labralis P1 segment gut microbial communities from Petit-Saut dam, French Guiana - Lab288 P1 (version 2) (version 2) | ecosystem: Host-associated > Arthropoda: Insects >...
ACAACGCCCAATATTTCGGAGTGCCACAGCGACGCAGGCGAATCTTTCTTGTCTGCGATTTTGGTGGCAGGAGCGCCGGCGAAATACTCTTTAAGCCCAAAAGCCTGTCAGGGTATTTTGAGAAGAGCAGAAAAGCGGGGCAAGACTTTGCCGGCGATGCTGCAGGAGGCACTGATGGCACAGGCATACCCGAAGGGAATGACCGCACATCAAGCGTAGTTTGCGACCAATCCGCAGGAATAGGCTTTGATGGCTACAACGGTGATTTAACCGGGGATAAATCCGCTACCCTCGGCATTAACTGCTTAACGCCCTGTGACTTAGAACCGGCGTTATCATTGCCATAGCCCTCAAGCATATTTACAAGACCCCATACGCCCAAACCGCCTCCAAGTGCGATTGTTAATGTTCCTAAAACGTCTATTGCCGAGTTGAAAAAATCCATAGTTACCAAATCCTTTCTTGTTTTAATGGGTTAGTTGATATTTATTTTGCGGTGAAGCGTAAACCTACTTCACTAAACCAAGCGTCTGCTTTTTGCTGCTTTTGCGGTACACGATATGATAAGTGCGTATATCGCTGTAAACTTCACTTGGGTAATTGCAACTTGCAAGCCAGTTTTTCACGGCTTGCAGGGCGTATTCGTCATAACGGAATCCGCCTAAATATGCTGTTAGATAATTGTCGCAAGTTGCTTTTTTGTGATGCCCCTCTATGAACAAATTTTCATTGAGGATACAGGACACTGCATGGGCATGTGGATTGCCGTACATGGAATACACTCCGCAGATATAGGCGATTTGCAATGCGGTATAAGTTTTTGGAATATCTCCAAACTCATCACCACGCAAAACATCAACACCAACGGGCAAGTAAAGTTCATCAAGGAAGTCGAGAATCCTGTAGGTGGTTGCACCTGTGCGTTTTAATTGGTCGATTACGATTTTGGCGGTGTCGTTACAATCGGAGAGTGTAGGCAGCAAGACTTGCGATTTTTCCCATTCTGCCCTCAGATGGGTTTCCATCATGTTAAATTTGGAAACATAGGCAGCTGTGAATAAGATGCCTTTTTCTCCGGTTAGTTTATTAGCTACCATTTCACAGCCCATTTTAGACAGAAGATAGCAGGGTAGAGTGCGGCCTATGCTGTCAACATAACTAGTTTCAAGGAAAAAATCATTGAGTCCAAAAATGGGCTTAATGGATTTCTCCATGATTTCGCAATACTTCCGAATATCACGAAGCAGATGTTTGTGGTCTTTGCCGATAAGTTCTGCCGCTTCTCGGCTGTCGATATAATGGTTGCTTCCTCTTTGAATGAGGGTAAGATTGTTGTACATTTTTCATTCCTCCATTGGATTTTTAGTTTTGTTGAATACAAAAAAGCCGCCAACTCCCTTGTATTGAATACAAAAGGGAATTGGCGGCTGGTTGTCAGAATATTAGATTGTAGTGTTTGAGTATCAATGCGGCATTACTAACATTTCTTAAAACGGCTCAAGGTCATCATCGAAATCGTCTTGGTCGTAACCATGTGCGAAGTTATCAGCAAGAGCCTCTATCGGCAATACATCATCAACAGGCACAAACTCGAAGAACTCAAACTCATCCGTTTGCTTAACAATCAGCTTTCTGTTGATATGTTTTTCCAAGTTAAAGGTATTTTTTTGGTTAGCATCTGATAAAAAACGATAGTGCTTATGACTTGTGATGTCGTATTTCTTAGATAGAAATGGTCGAACTCCACGAAGTTGCAAGATACACATTTCTCCGTCGAGTACGTTTAACTCGTCCTCTGATAACAGTGCCTTTCCGAGTTTTTGTTGGTTTTGACTGTATGAAGCTGATTGTCCTTTACTTGTACTGCTGTTCATTTGGTATATGGTTTCCTTACCGAGTGCTTCTGTTAAATCTTTTAGAGTGGTTTTCTCAGAGCCGCCAAGAAACAGGCGGGTATCGCAGTTGCCTTGTATTGTTTCGGCAGCATCCTTATACATTGTTTTGAGTTGTGAAAATGCCTGTAGGATAATGCAAGCTGATATTTCACGGCTTCGGATTGTAGCAATCAACTTATCGAACTTGGGAATTTTTCCCAAATTTGCAAACTCGTCGAGAAGAAATCTGACATGTACAGGAAGTCGCCCGTTATGAACCAAGTCGGCACGGTCGCAGAGGATATTGAATAATTGCGAATACATGATTGCAGGGATGAAATTAAAACTGTCATCTGTATCACTCACTACAACAAACAGGGCTGTTTTTTCATCGCCTATCATATCAAGTTCCAATTCATCATCACTCATAAGCTCCCGTACTTCTTGAATGTCAAAACTTGATAGCCTTGCGCCTGCCATCACCAATATGCTCTTTAGAGTTTTTCCGGCAGCAAGAGAAAATTTGGCATACTGCCGCACAGCAAAGTGATTCGGCTGCGGTTTCTTGCCTTTTTCGGGGTTGCCAAACTCCAATTCCTCAAACATAACATCAACTGCATTTTTATGGGTATCGTCATTTTCACTGACTTTCATGGAGTTGATGAAACCGACAAGGGTATTCATGTTTTGCTCTTCTTCCGGGCGTTCATAAAAGATATATCCGATAAGCGCCTGATATAACAGGCTTTCGGCTTTCTCCCAGAACGGGTCGCCGCCTTTTTTATCACTATCTTGGGTATTTTCCATTAGAGCAGTAACTAATTTTAGAATGTCTTTTTCCGAACGAAGGTATTTGAACGGATTGTATTTTAAGCTACGCCCAAAGTCGATTGTATTTATAATTTTAATCTTATAGCCCTTACGCTTTAGGAGTGAAGCCGTTTCATAGACGAGTCCGCCCTTTGGGTCGGTTAAAACCAGAGAAACAGGGAAATCTTGGGATATACACTGCATGATATTCGGTTTAACGAAAAATCTCGTCTTTCCACTGCCTGAGCCACCTATTACGAGTACGTTTTTATTACGGGCGTACTTTGGTTGTTTGGGGCGGTTATTAAGCGTAAGGCTCTCGGTAGCAGTGAGAATAATGTTATTATCAGGATTTGGGTCTTGGTATGGAGCAATGTCTTTGGGTGTTCCCCATCTAGCAGAGCCGTATTCAACATCATGCCTCCATTTCTTAGCTGTACGTTTTCTGTGCCAGACAACAGCGTAGAACAAAACTGCACCTAATACTCCGGCTACTATATCGGTTGTATACAGGCTTGGAAATGGAGCTGACATAGTTTCGCTTAGATTGGGCAAGGTTTCAATAATTCTGTATGCTGCCCTATGGTCAGTTGACAAGTGATATGCTTCGCTGATTTTATTAGCAAACCACCCGACACCGGCATAGGGCAAGTTGGGAAATAGATACTTCTTCAAAAAGCCTGTTATATTTTTCTGCTTCTTCAAATCTCTATCTCCCCCTTGTCCTTGCCTTTTGTGGGAGTAGCAGGAGTTAAGCCCTTTGCAATATCCTTAAATCTATCCAACTCTTTGGCTATCGGCGGTACGACAGCTTTATCTTTTAACACACTCTTGGAGAAATCCTTAAATGCCATGTCCATTGACTTTGCATCTTTGGACTTAAAGAAAACAATCCAGTTCGGCGGGTCGGCAGATGAATCTTTCCGCAGTGAAAAGTCGATATTATACTGCCTTGCGGTTTTCTTAAATGAGTTAATATCGCTGTCACCGGGTATTTCTGTCTTTTCGATAGCAGCTCCCGATTTTGTCAGAGATTTAAGACTCTGACTACCGTGCTTTTCAGTTGATTTACCGGCTTTTTTCAAAAATGCCTGCATTGCCTGTGCAAGTAAGCGAGCTGTTAGTTTGGTTGCTTTTACGCTGATGGCAACGCTGCGTTCGTTTGTATGGGATTGTATTTGGTCAATGGTTATCACCTCTTTCATATAAAAGATTTATAGTTTGAAAACAAGAAACTGTATAAAACTTGCTGCTCCTTCAAGATGTATTTTGATGCTATAAACAGGGTTCGTCTTAAATATTATGCGGTGTATAGTTATTTTTTTGTTCATTTGAGTGTTCCTTACCCAATAAGTCCCTTGATGCCTGTAAGGTCAGTAATAATGCGTCATTCCAGTCCTTGCCCTGTCCGGGCTTAACACGCTCTGTAGAAATATCTACTTTCTCTGCTATTTTGTCAGCAAAGCTATTACCCGCCTCATCATTATCTGTGGCAATAATGCAATGACTGATATTTGGGTATCGTTCTAAAAAGCCGATTAAGGCAACACCGGATGTTCCACCCAGAGATAACCGCCAACCGTCGAAGTCAGAAATATCTCCACGCTTGCATAATGTCTGATGTGATAAACAGTCAATGGGTGATTCAAACAGCATAACCGATTGACTGTCAGGGTTATCGCTGCTGAGGTTCTTAGGCGGTACTATAAAACCATATTTTTTGTTAGACCCCTCAGCATCACATTTGAAATCTCCCTTTGTGCCACGCATAGCGGCAAATTTGGTTTTATTGTTTTTATCTTTTCCTAAAAACACAGCGTTGTGGTGCAGGGTGCTTTCGTAGAGAATTCCGTTATTAATACAATCCATGATTACATCACGGTCAATGCCACGGTTTTGTAGATATGCGATAACATGGTAATTGTCTATGTTGCGGCGGGGTAGGATTATATGCTGCGGTTCGGGTGGTTGTGTTTTGGGGTGTTTAGGTTCATAGTGATGTGTTTTATCCGAAGTATCAGAGGAAATCTTATTACCTTTTTCAAAAGGAACTTCACCAATAAGATGACATACCGCACTCACAAAGTCATAATTCCTAACCGATACAAGATAATCAAGAGCAGTTTTACCACCTTGACCTGTGCTGTGCCAGTAAAAGCCTTTGTTGCTTATAGCGAGGGATTCATGTTCTTTTAAGCGATAGCCGCTGCCTACACGTTTTACTCGGTCACCCTCATACCTTAAAACATAATCAAGCACAGGAATCTCTCTTGCCCTTGCTGTTTGGTCTTTTGTTACATAACCAATATTTCACCACCACCTCTCCGTTTAATTCTGCCGTTTTTGGTAGCATCCAGTTTTTCGGATTCAAAGGCGCATGTTCTGAAAGGGCAGCCTTTTCGCTTGCCACGCCAGTGAATACAGTGCAGGCAGTCAATATCTTCTAAGTAATAACCGTTCCAGCGGTTTTGAATATGGGTGTTGCTGTTATGGCTATTGTTATTGTTATCCCTGAATCTTTTTGATTTTTGCGGACGCATTGTAGTTCCCTCCATTTTTGTTCATTTTTTGATAAACATGTCTTTTACGCATTTAGATGTCTTTTGATGTTGTATAAACACTTCGATGCCTTTTGATGCTGTATAAACACTTAGATATCTTGATTTCTTTTTAATGATTGGTTGATTGACAACGAAAAAAGCCATCGCACTCCGTTGTTTGGCAACTGTCAAATACTGGGAGCAGGTACGTTATGACTGGAGTGCAGGGGCTTGATTTAATTATGTTACAGTCGCTTTATTAAGTAACAAACGAAAGCCCACCTGAAATTAAATCCAGACGGGCTTTCGTTTGTTGCTTACGTTTAATTGATGATGATGTTATAGAGTTAGGTCATTAATATCCGCATTGGTATCAGTTTCAGTGATTTGTTCTCCTTGCCAGTTTTTCAGCAGTCCCGCAATTACATCATTCATCTGCCGTACAGAATAATCAGCAGGAAAGTATCTGCGGAAGCGGTTGGAGATTTTGTCATGGTGACTGGTTTTAGGTTTGGTTTCGCTTAAAACAGAGTTTATAACTTCCTCCGTCAGTTTACCATCTTGTTTCAGCATTTTCAGCCGTTTAGCTTGGGATAGGGACGGTTTAGTGCTGTTAAACTCCATTGCAGAAGCTACAAGTGCCTGTTCTTTATGAGATAGATAAGATAACTCTACAGCAGGATTAAATGCCAGCTTACTTGCATCTACCTTATCAAGCAGGGCTATTGTCAGTTCTGTAAGCCTGATGAATCTGAAAACTTGGTTTCGGCTATCGCCAGACTGCTCTGCAATGATTTCACCTGATAGCTTATCTCCCTTAACGCCTTTATGATTCAATGCTTCCATCTTAATACGATATGCCCATGCTTTTTCACTTGGTAGCAGACGGTCTCGCATTTCGAGGTTAGAATCTACCATTGCGATAACAGCGGAATCATCATCAAGTTCTCGGATGATAACAGGCATGGTTGGTAGTTCTGCTAATTCGCAGGCTCGTTTGCGTCTGCCGCCTATTAGTAATTCGTAACCGTGGGTAATATTGCCTTTATCATCTTTTCTTGTTCTGACAAGTCCCGGTTCACGAACGCCATACTCTTTGATGCTGTCTGTTAGGCGGGATAGGCTATCGTTTTCCTGTACCACAAAGGGGTTAAACTCCGGTGGGTGCAGGTCTGTGAGTGGGATGTGGGTGATGGTTTCGTTTTGTGGTGGAGTCCTTTGCGGTTGCATCTCTGGTAATTGTGTAGAAATAGGTGTTTGTTCTTCTTTTACGACGGCTACTGCTTCTGTTACGTTGACCGCTTCAATAACAGTTTCAGCAATCGGTTTGAAAATGGGTACAGCTTGAATCTTCTCAAACACATTTACCGTCATTGCTACAACCTCAGCAGTTTCTTCATCTACAATGTGACTGCTCATGTCCTCTTCCATGTTCTTGTCTAAGTCAATATTGTTCGGCACTTTCGAGATTTTCGAGATTTTTTCTGCTTCTGCTGTTTTCGTTGCAGCTTTGGAAGTGGTTGACCGTTTCACTTTCTCAAACACGTTCACGGTCATTGCTACTGCTTCGGCTGTAGCTTCGTCTATAACATGCTTGCTCATGTCCTCGGCTAAGGCGAGGTTGCCCACGACTTTCGGGGCTGTGGTTTTGGTTGTTCTTGGCATAAATGCTCCTCCTTTTGGGGGAGGCTGATTTATCCTTTGATTTTTCACGTTCGCATTTTTACGGCAGGTAAATTTCCTCCGCTGTGTGATTTCTTGATGTTACTAAAAGACCAACCCTTGAAAACCCTGATATTTACTGGATTTTTGAGTTGGTTTTATTATATCACACGCCTCCTCAATATGAATATATGGCACAAGACCATTGCGTTCGGCGTACTCCTGTAACTGTTGCTGTTGGTTTATGATTGAATTGGATGGCCCTTGCAGTTCGTCGTCCCGGCTGAGTCTGCTGTAGAGGATGTTGATTTTTCCGTTGCTGTTGCCGACAGCATTTCCTACCCCGTACATAGGATCGGAAATGCCGCCGTTGGATTGCAGTGTGTTATAATTGTTCATATCTGCCTCTTTTCCGCAGTTTTGAACACTTGCGGCACATAAATTTTGTTGATGTTGCTTGTCAAGCACTTTTGCTCACCTCCGGTTGTATTGGCGGTACTGTCTCCGACTGTGCAATTCCCGATTGCACAGCAGATGACTGCACAGGAGACTGCGTTGGCGACGAATACATCTCGCCCACATCCCGTTCCATTAGCCGAAGGAGCTTGTCTTCGACAGTTTCCTTGCTCGTTTGACTGAAATGGACTGACACCGTGTAGGTGGTGGAGCCAATCCGTTTGGTCAGTTTTAATGGCTCGGCATGAGCATAACTGCTCTGCGTCCTCGCCGCGCATGGTTTTTGCGTCTGCATGGTATTGGCTCCCTTCATTTTTATGGTTGATCACTTGTGATGCCGAAGATAAAATATATTTATCCCTCTATAAACTTTCCATTGGGATGCATGGTTTGATACCCCTTCATAGTACCTCCCGACTTTTCAGGTTTTTAACAACCGCAATACGAAAAACATCCTTCACACAACACAGGAAAAATATTGCGGGTTTGATACCCCTTCACTATATCTTCCGAAAAAATGGCAGTTTGATAACCACAAAAATGAAATTTTTTATGACCGAACAATTCCGCCCGGTATTTTTCAAGGTACGATGCTCCACAGGAGAAAATGAAGTCTGAATAAAAAATGCCGCCGCTATCTCCCGCAAAAGCAAAAATCCCCACGCATCAAGCAGGGGGATAATAAAGAAAGTGCCGACCATTTGTGCCGCAAATGGCTGAACTGCCTCATATTATTAGGGTTTTAACTTCCCCCTTCATAGTATAAAGCGTCTGCTTTTGTGCATAAAAGATTGAATAATTGCGAATACATCATAGCGGCCACAAAGTTAAACGTGGAATCCGTGTCACTTATTATTACAAACAGCGCGGTTTTCTTATCGCCTATGGTGTCTAACTCTAATTCGTCATACTCCATAAGGGCGCGTAACTCTTTTATATCAAAGGGTGAAAGCCTTGCGCCACAACTTACCAATATGCTTTTAGCCGTTTTTCCCGCCGCCATTTTGAACTTGGCATATTGCAAAACTGCAAAATGTTCCGGGTCTTTTTTAGCCAGTTTTTCAAACATTAAATCAACTGGATTTTTATAATCTTCATCATCTTCTTTCGCGTCAGAAGCGTTTAACATATCGAGAAAAGTTATAAAATTCTTTTCATCTTCGCGCCCCTCATAGAAGATATAGCCGATTAAAGCCGTATAAAATAATCGTTCAGCCTTTACCCAAAAATCCTCACTTGATTTTGCGCCCTCGCCTGTGGTGTTCGTTATAATAGCAGATACTAATTTCAAAATGTCTTTTTCGTCTTTTAGGTACTCGAACGGATTTAACCTCTGTCAAGTGTTTTCAGAAAATTATTTAGGTTGAAAACAAAAAAAGCCCCATTCTACGTGACTTATACCGCATAGAATGGGGCTTTGCTTAAATATCAAAAGTTTGGTTTACACTTCCTCATCAGCACCTACCGCCGCCAACGCTTGCTCTAATTCCTCAATCGCTCTGCGGTCTACATACATATCCATTGCAGAGCCTCTGCCTGTTAATGGGTTATGGTTTGGGTTTTGGCTTGACGCTTCTTGCAAAGCATCTTGTGAAAGCATAACAACCTCAATACTTCTTAAATCATTATCCCAATACACCACCGCACCGAAAAACTCACTTACAAATCTCAGCGGTATCATTGTACGGCTATCCATGACTTGTGCCGGTACGTCCATGCCAAGTGCTTGCAGTTGGGGAGTGATTGTTCCATCTAAGGGGATTAACAACTCTTGTCCATTGAATATAATCTGTGCAATACTTGGCGTGTTCTCCGTAGAAGGAAGCCAGTCAACCTCTGCTCCTAATGCCTCTGCTATAAAACGTATAGGGATTATGGTTCTGCCGTCTTGGATTATTGGCAATACGTCCATTGTTTGGGTTGGTGAGTTTCCTGCAAGGTCTTGAATTATTGCCGAATTAAGGCTTAAATCGAGTCTTATTAAGTCACGGACATAAGCTATCATAAACTCGCCTGTGTGGTTGGTTTGCAGAATAAATGTCGCTATAACATCATCTTCATCTGCTCCTGTGTCGAATACAACACCGCCGCCCAGGATGCCAGCCCGAGCAGGATGCGAAGCATCCGACCAGGGGATAACATTACCTACATGATTATCGTTTCTATAGTCGGCACTTGTTGTGTTTAACGCCACAATCCTATGGTGGTTTAGGTTAAGTCTTTCGAGTGCGAGGTGTGTCATATCGGCGTAGAGAGTATAATGCCCCTCAAAGCCTGTGATTATCTCATCATCAGAGCCATCAGCACTACTTCCACGAACGACAAACTCAACACTCACATCATAATAGCCATGTACTGCACCCATAGCCGCCCCCTGTGGTGTTGTTTGGGCTATGTCGTAGGTTACGATAACTTCAAGTGCTTCAAACCTATCACCCAAACGCTCTTGTAATTCTGCTGTTAGGGCTGGGGATAGTTCTACTGTTATGCTTGGTGCAGATGGCTGTGGTGTATAGGGTGTCGGTGTTACCGTTGGTCTTGTGTCTGTTACATTTACTCTAAGTGAAAGGGTATTATTACCGCTCATCACAAAGGTTAAATGCCTTGTGCCTACTGTCATATGCTCGTATAGCCAGTCTGCCATTATTGTGATGTTATTGCCGTTTACAGTAAAGTCCGTATCACGTACAAGGTTTATGGCGTTAGTGCCTGTGCCAAAGCGTATGGCGTTTTGGAAAGTGAAATCGCCTCGGTTTAGGGTTACTGTTATGTTGGTGGGGTTTGCGAGGTTAAGGTTTGCGTTGTTTGGATTTAGCCAGCCTTGGTTTGGGGTTGTGTCGTTGTTGTTGCCGTTGCCAGTACCAGTTCCTGTGCCGCCTATCCATGTCCATTGTGCAAATAAATTCATATTTGCCGTTACGTTAGTTATTGTTGCCCCTGCCGCAAAAGCTGTGCCTGTGCCGTTTGCCAAAGTGTTCCAACCTGTAAAGCTGTGGTTTGCTCTTGTGAATGTATTGGTTGGAATGGTGAAGTTACTGCCGTTTGCTACGGTTTGGCTTGGCATTGTGCCTATGCCATTGTTTGGGTCGAATGTTATGGTGTGGGTTGTAGCTTGTGCCGCTTCCGTTGTTATCCCTGCACTGGCTACCGCAACACCAGCATAATGCGTAGCATTTGCCGCCGACCTTGCCCATACGAAATACTGTGTAGATGGGGTAAGTCCTGTAAATGTTAAGCCGTTTTGCCAGCCTGTTGTTGGTGCTGTAGTGCCGTTTGTGCTTATGGCGTATTGTATGGTCTGTCCTGTTGCTGTTGTTAGGGTTGCCGCATTTATTGTGATGGAGTTGTGGGTACGGCTTGCCATTGTTGGTGGGTTTGCGATTGTTGAGCCGGGGGTTAAACCTGCCGCATCAACCACAATCGTAAAATCCTGTGTCCGTGCCGTGCCTACCGCCGTGCCGTTTGCAACAGTTGCTCTAACGACCACTGTGCCAGCATTTGGTGTGCTTAGATTATTGCCAGTAATGGTTGCTCCTGTTGTTCCAGCGTCAAATACGCTCCACACAATAGGATTACCGGCGACAATGCTTGTGGCGTTGGTTGGCTCTATTATTCCGCTAAGATTGCGTGTATGTCCTGCTGTCATGTTGGTTGTATTCACGCTTGCGATGTTGGTTACGGCAACGAAGTTACCAACGCCGCCTGAAGGGTTAATTGTTATCGTAAAGCTAATTGGCGCTGATGTTCCCCCTGCATTTGTGGCGGTTAGGGTAAAGTGGTGTATGCCGATGTGGGCGTTTGTTGGTAACATTAGACCAAATTCACCTGTAGCCGTGTTAAAAGAGAATGGTACAGATACAGCAGGGGTTATTGCCCATGATGTTGGACTGTTTGTTGCAGAGGTAGGTACAATGTGTCCTGGATTGTCCACATTAACAGTTGAATTATAATTGTTAGTTGGCGAGGTAATAACAGGCGCCGCCCCACCTGTCACAGTCAGCGTAAAATTCTGTGCCGTTGAAGTTCCCACCTCATTAGTGGCTGTAATGCCAAAAGGATGAGTGCCTCCCGCTGTAGTAGCGGCGATAGAAATAATGCCCGTTGTGGGGTTTATGTCCACGCCTGTTGGTTGACCGCTTAATGCAAAAGTTATAGGCATATTAACTGTAGAAGTTGCAGTCACTTGAAATGTGTCGGCAGTGCCAAAAGCTGTACTTGTATTATTTGCACTGTTTATTGTCGGAATACCGCCTGCGATGGTTCCGTTGTTAAAGATGAATGTACCGCCTGTGACTACATGTACGTTATTAGTATCAAAGATCGATATGTTGTCCGCTATAGTGCCGCCATTCATTATAAATGTTCCGTTAGTGCCAATATGCACTCCGCCACCATTGATAGGTGCGATATTATTCCTGATTTCACCGCCGTTCATAGTGAATATTCCATTATTTACAGATACAGCGGTATTATCTCTGTATCGCAGTGTAGCCCCGGCACGCATTTCAAGGTTGCCGCCTGTGCCTCCTCCGGCTTGTATCACAATCAGCAAGTGACCAATTAATGCACCGTTTATGTCTATATTTTCCAATATAAAAGTCGAGCCTTGCTCTATCATTATAAACGTGCCGCTAAAGTTTGCTGTCAGCGTGCGGATAGTACTTGGACTATCACTTGTGAGGGTGATGTTTGCACCGCCGTTTATCATTATTTGCGATGTGTGGATGATGTCTGCCCCAAGGCGTATCGTGCCTGTGCCTGTGCCGATTGTAGTGATGGCTTGGGCAAGCTCTGTAGAGTTTCTGACTGTCAAAGTAAACGTACCTGTACTATCGCTTGTAATTAAGCCGGGACCTGAAATTGTCCCATAGTTGCTCAAAACTCCGCCTTGGTTATGAAGCTGATTGTTATTTGTTAATGTTCCGTTGTTAATTAATACACCGGTCGAAAAAATGGTTGTAGGCATGTCTAATTCTAATGTGCCGTTGTTTACGAGTGTGCCTTCTATTATGAAAGCAAACACATCTCTCATGTGCAATGTAGTGCCGGAGGGTATCGTGAGCGTGATTGATGTACCCACAGATAAATTCGCAAATGGCGGCATATCGACAATAATCAAAGTGTTGTTCACGTCGTTCAAATAATTTTGGATATTACTCCAGTGATGTGTTACACCGTCTATAATCACTGTGTTGCTTAGAGGCATGATGTCGATATAAGTGGGTGCAATCAGAGTGGCTTTTTCCTCATCTTCATAACCGATATAGTCACCATTGCCGTTTTCGTATGGCTCATACTCGCCGTTTGTATACTCGCCGCCGTTGTAATCGCCGTAGCCGTTTTCATAATCTGTATTGTCGGCTGTTGGGTCGTTAGGTGCTGTTTCATCAGTAGGTGTTGTTTCGCTTTCCCCATACTCCCCCTGCCCAGCATCCAAAACAACATAAACACCGCCATCACCGCCGCCATGTCCATTCTCATACTCCGCAAAAGCAGTAACACCACTACCTATAACCATAACAAAGGCAAGCATCACCGCTATGATCTTCTTGATTTTGCTCCTAATCATCATTCCTAACTCCTCCTGTTTGTTTTCGTTTCGCCGTATGCGGTTTAAGCCTTTTATTTTTATCCGCTATATGCGGTCAAGCTATGTTAATCATCAAGCGGTTCTACTTCCGTTTCACTACACCGCTCTATGAATTTTATTTTCAACTGCTGCCAGCTTAAACATATCTGCTATAGAAAGACTTGCACCATTTCGCCAGCGTATGTAATTGTCATCTGCATAAAACTTACCTCCCATGCCCATCTTGACTGCATTGATAAGAGGGTCATCCGTTAGCGTGTCAAGTACAAACCAAAGACCGCCTCCTCAGTAGTTTCGCTTTGCGAAAC
>Ga0131853_10017051_pt1 | contig 13240 bp, 9 predicted proteins | sample TergutLab28metaG_FD_92764 | JGI IMG/M metagenome (GOLD analysis project Ga0131853, IMG submission 92764) | Labiotermes labralis P1 segment gut microbial communities from Petit-Saut dam, French Guiana - Lab288 P1 (version 2) (version 2) | ecosystem: Host-associated > Arthropoda: Insects >...
TATATATATATATATATATAGATTTCATAAGTGTAAGGCCTTGCCAATTTATATTAAGATACAACCTGAAGATGGCTTCATATAAGTCGAAACATGTAATCAATATGTTCTTTTAAATATATATTTTATGTACGTAATAAAGTTGTGCTTGACTATAAATTTATGTATATATACACAATAGGTTTGAAAATATAATTACGCCTTCAACGCACTAAGTCGCATGGTGCTTAAGAAATGCAGTGCATAGACAGGAAGTGTACTGCAGTAACCACAACTGCCCTACCGTAACTACGGGATCACTGCCTATTTTTAGGCGAGGCTTCCCCGTTGTGTTTTCAATTATTAATATATGTATTAATAATTAATTATCAATATACATTATATACAATATATTAATTACTAATATATTAATAGTTAATTATTAATTTATTAATAATTAATTTTTAATATATGTGATATATATATATATAATATACAGGGTTATTCAAAATGATTGTCGGGGTTTTAACAACTTGTCATACACAACACACATGAGACAGGAGCAGATGTTTTTTTTTATTTAATAGAACAGCACTTCAAGTTTTTTTTACATACCTTACAGGTGCTCTATATTTGCATCCTTTGTGATTCTACAGACATCAACACGATAATCGAGTTCGTTCCGTTCCAAACTGTTTGTAGCATGTCAGCGGTGATTATCGATTATCGTGTTGATGTTTGTAGAATCACAAAGGGTGAACACATAGAGCACCTGTAAGGTATGTAGCAAAATTTGGAGTGTTGTTCTATTAAATAAAAATACATATATACTGCTATCTGAAGTTTATTGTGTGTGACAAGTTGTTAAAACCCTGACAATAATTTCGAATAGCCCGCGGTGATTATCGATTATCGTGTTGATGTCTGTAGAATCACAAAGGGTGCACATATAGAGCACCCGTAAGGTATGTAACAAAAACTTGGAGTGTTGTTCTATTAAATGAAAAACACATATATACTGCTATCTGATGTGTATTTTGTATGACAAGTTGTTAAAACCCTGACAATCATTTCGAATAACACTGTATATTAATTATTAATTTATATTAGATAGTATATAATACATTAATTATTAATATATATTAATAATTGGAAACACAACGGGGAAGCCTCGCCTAAAAATCAGCAGTGATCCTGTAGTTCCGGTAGTGCAGTTGTGGTTACTGCAGTAAACTTCCTGTCTATGTACTGCATTTCTTAAGCACCATAAGACTTAGTGCGTTGAAGGCGTAATTATATTTTCAAATCTATTTTACTTTAGCCTCAACCAAATATTTGTAATTTGAAATTCATTGTACCGCAATGTTTTTCTCGTTATTGTTCTGTGTGTTTCCGTTTCGTACACCCACCTGTGGGCCAGCTGTAAAGCAAGTTCCATGAATTATACTTCACTTTCCTTTTGTAAGGAGAAGTAAGTGTGTTAAGGAAACTGCTATGCTGTCTCTGTAACTCTATTTCTAATTTTTAAGTATTGACAAATAGTCACTGAACTTGGCATGAATATATGTCATTGTTGTTCCCAGCTTCATATTTTTACCTTCCTGCAGTCAGAGCAACATATACGGGCAGAACCGTGAAGTGTTACAGACACTAAAGTGAAGTTGTTTCTGTGCACTTCATGAAGACGTATAGGAGCGTGGAGGTATAGCACCATTCATTAGTAACTTCGGGACTAGATGGAAGTAGCGGATCAGCTAACTCCCCGGCCGATTTACCTTAGGTGAATTACCCGCTATACGGTGTGTCGGTCCCAGATCCGTTCTAGACACTTCATAGAACAGAAAATTCGCTTTCCCCTCTCGAGGAACGAAGAACGATTCCGCAGTTGCCACACCCGTTAAGCTCGATACTGACTAGCCTAGCGCGGTTCTGTGCAGTAGACACTGAAGTCACTTACTTTATCTTAACCCTTATACTGCTAACGTGGAAAATATGGTGAGCTCCTAATAATGCCAGCAAATGGCAGATGGGATTTAATTCGGCATTTAAAGGGTTAATGTCTGTATTTTAATATTTTAATTATGTAATAGTACATGTACCGTGCATCTTTCATTATTTTTCATTACAACCAACAAATGCACAATTAATATCATAACAGTATATATAACAACGTCCGGGGATCGAATCCCGGTGGGGGCGAGATTTTCCGCGCCTGTCCAGACCAGCCCTGGGGCCCACCCAGCCTCCTGTAAAATGGGTAGCGCGTCTTTCCCGGGGGTAAAGAGCGGCCGGGGCGTGACGCTGACCTCTCACCCCCTTCTAGTTTCGTGGTCAAGAAAGAGTAGAGCTATACCTTTACTTCCCTTGTGGGCCGCACGGCCTGTACAGAGCCTCAGTGCCTGTAAAAGGGTGCACTTTTTTATATATCACAACGGTCTGTCTGTGTAACCTACACCGCCACATGTTTCGACACTATCCTGTCACCACCAGACAGTTTACACCCTTCAAATTGCAGCTGTTGATAATATATTGTATACAATTAAGATGTTTCACACCAAGCTTATATAAGTTCTCAGATTGTAGCTGTTGGTATCACAATTTTATAAAATCATTAAAATGATAAAATATTATGGTTTTTAAAATAAAATAGAGTAAAATCTTTTCGGTGTTACAATTTCTTGCAATCAGCATGTGGTTGTGGCTGCATATACAGTGCCTGTTGATGTTACTTTGTGCTGGTCTGGCGCGTAATTAAATAAACTTAGCTGAGGGTTCTTTTGCAACGGACCGCATCGAGATACAGGCAGATTTTATGAAGGTAACCTTACCGTAGCAGGCAGGTGACGAAGTGTCGACGTGTTCTCTAGTGACGCGTAATGAAATCACGCAGTCGGTAGAATGAAATTCTGAAGAAAATTGATCGCAAGAACCGATGCTTGCTCGCTACATGCTAATTACGTTTCGTAATTTCAAAAATTTAAATGCAGTGACCGCGCATTGCTTTTTAATTATGTCCTAAAAATGTAACGTATACACCGTCTGTAGTCTTAACTAATTAAAAGTTCTTCACAAAAGTACAGTTCTGTTCAATGCTGCACATGTATCTTGCAACATAAAATTGACTTTTTTTTTGACGTTCTGCTGACCGTGCATCTCAGTATATTTATCTCAGTAATTAACCAACTTGATGCACAAAATTTTTGTTTTACAATAAGTTTATTTCATGTCTCTACATGTTTCGAGTACCATGTGCTCATCATCAGGAGGTCAACATTTCACTACACAGCCTCTGGTATCATCACACCTATAGGTGTGATGATACCAGAGGCTGTATAATACAATTTTGACCTCCTGATGATGAGCACATGGTGCTCGAAACATGTAGAGACATGAAATAAACTTATTGTAAAACAAAAATTTTGTGCATCAAGTTGGTTAATTACTGAGATAAATAATTAAATTGACTGTATTCAGTTTAATTTAATATATCTGAGCATCAAATGCTTCTCTGTGTATAGAGTATCCCTGAGGTCGGCTTTATTATTAACTGAAATACTTCGGAGAAGTAATAATATACATTCGTACCAACAGAATTTGACAATTATTTGGAAATAAATACATTCTTACATTTGAATTTAATTATTTTTTATTCTTATGCTTATTCTACCAAACAAAAGTCACACAATCAGCACCTTTGCACAAACACGCGACACTCTCGCAATGACCCCAGAATCATTTAGCCCCATACATTCTGTAGTATTATCAGGTGTATTCAGCCTTACAACTATTACGAGGGTTGCTGATAAGTCCTTAGCCCGACCTACTTCCCGATGTCGTAGGACGGAATCGAAAGTATCGTCGGAAAGAGGGGTCTGTTCATGTGCTGAATTTCAAGCCTTGTCTTGTTACAGAGCCTGAAAGGAAGCATGTCAGGTAACGCACACGATTTCAAAAACATGGAGACGCAAGCTGTCATCATGTTTTTTTTTCTGCAAGGCAAGGCGCGGAAGAAATTCACGCCATTCTGACAGAAACATTAGAGAAACATGCACCATCGTATGCCACCGTCAAGAACTAGATGGTCCAGTTTAAACGTGGTAATTTTTCCATCTGTGATGCGCCTCGTCCTGGACGACCCAAAACAGCGACCACCGCGGAGATTATTGATCAAATTTACGAGCTAATCTTGGAAGACCGCCAGATTTCAGCTTAATCGTTAGCTGAGCAACTGGGCATCTCGAGTGAGCGGGTTGGGTCCATCATTCATGAAGATTTGAACATGCAGAAGCTCTCCGCGAAGTGGGTGCCGAAGTGCCTGAACGCGGATCAAAAACGTCAATGTTACCAGTCGTCCAAATGATTTCCTGTCGCGATTGGTGACCATAGACGAAACCTGGTTATATCACTATGACCCGTAGACAAAGCAACAATCAATGGAGTGGCGGCATAGCGGCTCACCCCACCCCAAAAAATTCCGAGTGCAGAAATCCGCTGGAAAATTTCTCGCCTCAATTTTATGGGATCAAGACGGTATCCTTCTCATTGATTAGCTTCCAAAGGGCCAAACTATCAACGCGGAGTATTACTCATCCCTGCTGCTGCAATTGAAGGACATTTTGAAGGAAAAACGCCGCGGGAAGTTCATCAAGGGGGTCTAGTTCTTGCACGACAGTGCCCTGGCTCACCGGGCACTGGTAACCCAAAAGAAAATGGCCTACCTGGGCTTCCAGTGTCTTGGTCACCCACCCTATTCTCCGAATCTGGCCCCGTCGGACTACCACCTGTTTCCTGGACTGAAAAAAAACAATTGAAAGTTCGCCATTTTTCGTCCGGCGCGGAGGTCATTCCTACCGCGGAGACCTGGTTGGACGGACAACCTTCTGATTTTTTTTGAGTCACTTACAAAAGCTAGAGCAACGGGCTAACAAGTGTATTGAGCTTCGTGGGGAGTACGTTGAATAAATCCCGAGTTTGGTCGCTGTAGCTTGTTTCCTTCATGGTCGGGCTAAGGACTTATCAGTACCCCCTCGCAACACTGTTGCGAGTAAGCTCTGAACCCATTGTTGGTATTATCGTTGTTGTTGTTGTGGTGGTGGTGCACATAACATGTAGGATTTCATTTCGAATAATTAATGTAGGCCTGCGTTCAGTCAGTACTAAAGAAGATCTTTGCTCCTCTGGGATGTTATGCAGCGTAGATTGGTAGTTTCCGAAGTTTCTGTATAACCGTATTGGTCCCAAATTCAAGGTTCTTGGACTGCTGGACCTTTGAAAATAGGTTTTCCCGAAACGTCGGTAACTACCAAACTACGCTGCGTAAAATCCCGGGAGAGCGAAAAATCTCATTCACACCACGGTGGAAGCCTGAAATTAAGAACAGTAAAGAAATTTAAGTCTTTTAGTGTTATTGAACTAACCGGTTGACTGACTTTTTGGCCAATTTGTGCAATGAAACAAACGAAACACGAACTACAAGACCAAACAAGGCAATATATTTCAGTTAACCACCAGCTCGGCATGTAAACGAGAAAACCTTCTTTTTCTGCAGAAGAAATGTGACGTCTGAAACTTTCGCTGTGGACTGTGGACGGCCGACTTTCCTACTTTCGAGCTGCTATCCCGGGTAAATCGGGCCACCCTCCACATGGCACAGTAGCCTATGCGTTTGGCGCATGAGGTCGCTGGGCTTTGGGTGTGGTTTTTCAGAGTAGTCGGTATGGGTTGTGGCGCGTACCCACCTCCGGACTTCTGCCTAGGCGATGGGCGCCTGGTGGCAAAATTGCAAAAAAGCGTCAGATCTGGGATCCGGTTGCTTTGCGTGAGTGTCAATGGCGAATACTGATCCTGACGTCGGCTCTAGTGGAAGGTTACACAATACCTTCAAATTACTCTTCAGCTAGACCTGACCTCCGCCCAGGATTTGCCACTGTTGGGTGCCTTGTAAAAGGATGCAGGTTTCCAACGGGCAAGCGAGCGTGTGCTTTGGTGGGTGTCACACTCCTCCTGATCCCTCCTTCGGCTGCATAGCACGTCACTAGGCTACAAGTAAAGTAAGGAATAGCTCGTTCATGGACGCTAGTGACTTCGGAAGGCCATTTCCTCCTTTTCTTGCATTTCGCCTACCAGAAGACAGGAAGGCGTTTTACTCTTCCGAAAGTACGTTCTCAACCTAACAGCACTCGTCGCACTTTCTAATCAATGAAACCATGGTAATCACAAAATATATGGTAGCGTTAGTTACCATAGCAACTGTGGTAACAACGTAACTATAGCAATCACATAAATATTGGTCACCGCGGTAACAAAGGCAGCAGTGGTGACGTTAGTAACCACTGCAACTATGGTACAAGGTAACTACAGTAACCAGACAAACGAAGGTCATCTTGCTAACAAACACAACCACGGTACCGTTAGTACTCATGAAAATTACTGTATAAAGGTAATCATAGTAAAGGTATAAACATGAGTCATCTTGGTAACAAAGGCTACCATGGTAACCTTCATAGCCGTGACAACTATAGTACCAACGTAACCACAGCAGGCACTTTGTCTAAGGCCTGTGGCGACATCGAACAGCACAAGCGCCTAACGAGATTTCGAACCAGGGGGTTCCCCTCACCAGACAACTTTGAGTAACTTGCTACAGAAGTCCAAATTATGGCCATATGAAGGCACTCAGGAAAGACGGTAATTTCCTCAGCGGAAGCACAAACCCCGTCACAGTTACGTACGTTGTCCAGTCACAGAGCCCAGCCAGACGTTTCGTACACACCAGTAAAATGCTAAAATTTCTCATGGATGTCGAGCTAGCTCAATCCAGTCCATGCCCTCACATCCCACTTCCTGAAGGTCCATCTTAATATTATCCTTCCATCTACGCCTGGGTCTTCCAAGTGGTCTCATTCCTTCAACTTTCCCCACCAAAAACCTGTACACAACTCTTTTCTATCCCATACGTGCTACATGCCTCGCCCATCTCATTCTTCTCGATTTAATCACGCGAACGATATTTAGTGAGCAGTACAGATCACGAAGCTTCTCATTATGTAATTTTCTGCACTTCCCCTGTCACCTCGTCCCTCTTAGGCCCAAATATTCTCATCGGCACCCTATTTCTAAACATCCTTATCCTACTTTTCTCCCTCAGTGTGAGCGACCAAGTTTCACACCCATACAAAACATTTATCTGTCCCTAAACCTACTATTATTAGTGTTGTCGACTCTCACCCTCTCCATGTTTCTGTCTCATTTCGCCGTGGAATTAATGATATTCCTTCCGTAGTATTATAATTTCTCGTGGTAGAAAAACTTTATAATTCATTATAGTACGCTGTCATATTTGAAGGTAAAGCATTAAAGAGAGAAAATTGACGAAGGAAACGGAGCATAATACACATTAAACTAAATTTAATACAAGAAGGATAGATAAGGACAGTGTGGGTATCATAAGGATTTTATAATGATTAATAAACAGCTAACTCAACAGAGCAGAATCCATATGTAGAAGTTTACAGCTCCACAGATGATAAAACAGGTACTTTACCTGAAGATCTATATGCTATTATGATAATATCTCGCTCAATTCTTCTTAGAATGAGAAATGTTTGAGACAGGTTTGAGAGACATGCAAAACACACATTTTATGTTCGATAGCTTTTGTTCTCGAAAATCATGCTGTTATGAGATAATGTGGAAAAATATGTAGAACCAGACTGGTCACAGATGACGATATAACACTGCGCATGCGCTTTGTATGCTGGATAAATGATGCTACAAACTCGTAAGCAGAATAAGTAATAATTGTTGCTTGTCGTCGGTAACAATTGCAACACGAACGCGCCTCAATTTTACGTTATACGTACATTTCCTCTCTTGTTATTAACAAGCACAGTCGCTGTTAGTGCTTGGTCTGGAGACAGAGAGCCTAAAGTTACAGAAATGAAAGCATTAAATTAACCCTTTCGAGAGTAGAGTTTGGTGTACCACCAGTTCTAATATTCAAAAATTGTACATTACGTTTTTCATGGGTTTGAATTTAGCCCCGTGTTTATGCCACACTCAGTGATTAGTTTTTATAACCGAGAACACAAATGTTTACTGCACTGTACGAACAGTGTCTTCAATTAACAGACTACGTTACGTCCTTAAAGTTTCAATGTTACTGTACAGAGGGCAGCAATAATTGGGCGACTTATCTGGTGAAACAATATGCAGTTAATTTTCACAATCGTACCGCGCATCTTGATATTAACAAAGTTTTGTTTACTCACCAACTGATGCACTAGTGAGTTGTCTTAAAAAACAGTTTTAAAATTTACATTAAAATTTACATTAAAACAGCTCCGACATGTTTCGGTGTTACAGTTACACCATCATCAGGGAGCGCATTAATTAGTGCTTACTAAAGTTACATTTTAAATAATCCGTTAAAATACATCGGTGTGTGGTTAATACGGTGTTGGTGGTGTGGCTGCATATATTAGGTCTTCTTTGATGTTGATGTAGTTTGGTTTCAGATTTTTAATTTAACACATTTTATTAAACCATGTTGTGGCATTTGTTTTTAGTAACTTTAGTTTAGTGTTCTTGTACCTGCTACACAAACTTGCCTGTTGGGGAAGATTGTGTAATATAAGCAAGAATTAATGCGTTCCCTGATGATGGTGTAACTGTAACACCGAAACATGTCGCATATGTTTTAATGTAAATTTTAATACTGTTTTTTAAAGCAAATCACTAGTGCATCAGTTGGAGAATAAATAAAACTTTGTTAACCTTTAGACGCCTAACGTCAACTATAGTTGATGTACCGCACCGCTAACCTCCAAAGTTGCATTTTATATATTTATTCAACAAATATAGGTACCGAATAAACATGGTGTATACTCTCCGTTTTTTTCCTCTTCAAAATGCAGTTTGTTTCATAATTCTAACGTATTTGGTTCTGTATTTTTTACATTTTATATACAGGGTGTGCTAAAATAAAAAAAAATAATTCGGGGGCCAAAATGTTAATATGCATTTACTTGAGAGCTTGAGAGGACATTTCCTTAGCCATTGTGTATAAAATGTTTTCATTTCACTCCATGCATAACCCTGTAATTATGTCATGTTGGAAACCGGATATTCGCAGTAACATTTTAACTTTACTTCCATGTTCTTGAAATATCAGTAAAAGTTTCGTTCAGCTGATGCAGCAAATAATGCGTCTCTCAGACAGGAAGAGTAATGCCAAGTACCATTACTAGCACAGCTCTCTACTTGTGTATGAAAGCACACCATGTCTCTGTGCGAGAACCTTTTAATAATGCATGAAACAACTCCAGCTTCGAAGAAGGTTCTTCCGCAGAATTAGATATTAAAGTTTTCTATACATTCCCGTTTGGTTAGAATTCTACAAAAAAAAAAGGTTCTTTTAAACGTAAAGTTAGTCTGAACCCCCTTTTGACATACCGATACTTCAGTCACTCGTAAATCTCTAAATCTTCATCTTTCCAAAAATATTTTGAACAAAACTTCGCTTGCAGTCATTCTATCCGTGAGCCTAGTATTTATTCAGTTAAGCAAAATGGAGAGAATCGTTCAGAATTTTAAGCTATTCTTGGGGCCTCTGATACATAACTTCCAATTTTTTACATTCTAAGATTTACTAAACCAAATACATACTGTGAAATATAACGCTTCCGTCAAATAATGAGACATAAATTTCACAAAGCTTCTTACTGTGAAGAGTAAAATGCCTGTTAATTTTTAATGTAACCTTTATTGTGATAAGAAAATTGGGATTGATAGAATGTGACCTTGCACTATTATTACTCTGCAGCTCTAGAAATAACATGTGAGAAACGTATGGCGGATGAATGAGGTCCAGCTATGCAGTAAGCCACAAATTGTACCTGCGAATTCTGCCCAAGTTGGCCTACATGCTTCTTGAATGTGCTCAAGTGTGCGAATTCCAGCCCGAACTGTGATCATGTAAACAGAGAGCAGTTTGCTTTACTACATTGATCCCAGATTCCCCCCTCCCCCTGGGTCCTAGCGTTGCCGTGACAACCGCCCTGCTTGCATGTGGAGACCTCTGGCTGGCTTCGTGACGTCACAGGGATGCTGCTCGGGTTTGGGCAGAGTCGGGAGTCTGGTTGCACAACATTCAGGATTACAAGGTTTGGCGTTCAGGTGTGGGTGGCCATTTCTGTTGTCGTGTGCGAAAAGTTGTCAATGCAAGATCTTCAGTTGTGTCACTTTTGGAAGAGACACTGACATGCTGCTGCAGTGTTGACTAGCCATCTTGTTTGAGTTTGGTGTACAGCAAATGGCGTAACATTGATATTAGATTCTGTAAAGTGCCTTCTAATTAGTTTTCTGAGGGAAAGACACTAAGATGAACACCGAATGTGCCTTGCACTGGAGCATAAGGAACATGGATTGATGACGCCGACGTGGCGCGATGGTGGAGTCGTCCTCCACCCTGCCCCGGTACGGGGGACGCCCCGTCCATGTGGTGTCCAGCGCACTACGTCGCCGTCGCAACAAGACAGTACATTTCGGTGACAACCTGCTGGCTTCGGAATTCCTAGAGCCCAACGTGCAACAACTCTTCAGCTTCATAGAGACGGTGCTCAGCGCCTGGGTACTGGACGAGGATGGCGACGACAACGGTAGGAGGCGCAGGAGTAGAAGCCTCCGACACACCAAGAGGACGCCGTCTGATGTGGTGGAACTCATTGGAAAGGGGCTCAATGGTGACAGGGATATCGGATGTCTGAAGTACAAACATAGACATTGGAACATCGCAGCTGATAGATGCAATGCCAGTTTCCTCAGTAAGGTAACATGATAACTTTCCTGCTGATCACAAACCTTCCGCCTTTCACGAAAGTCGAATGTTTCGTTACTGTGTTGGCAGGAGCATATTGCCATGCACCTTACTGTGTTTTTTCCATCTGTATCTAGTTCTCTGAGAGGTCTTTCCTTTGAGATTTGTCAAAGGAAATTACTTACGTATTTCTCATCTACTCCTTGCATGCTGCATGTCTCACGAATATACTTATCCTTGATTGGCCCCCTTGATACTTTTTGTGGCAATGGTGCAGTGACGTGTCACTTCTTCTGTCTTAGCTACACACATTTTCCTCAACAACCTGTGCTTATAATCACAGCAGTATTTATGGAAAATCAAGTGCTGTGGGATGTGTCGCCACGTAGATTAGTAAATACGAGTGGTTACGACGTTTCGGAGGAGTTTGCCTCTATCTTCATGGTCAAACAGTGAAAGGATTGTTGAAGAATAAAAGACCAACTTGATGTCACTTGCTATTTTATTTCACTTCTTATGTGCTGAACATATTTCGGACATTAATATATCCATCATCAGGAGCTTGCTACTATTCTGTTGAATTACCACATTGGTCGTATTGTTCTTGGTTCGATGTGTTTTGGAGATTCGGTGTGGTTAGGTTGGAGTGGTATCTGTGTTACAGGCTGAAGCACAAGCTGTGCTTCAGCCTGTAACGCCTTTACACCCAGGAAATACTCCTGGTACTCATTTCTGTTAGAGGCTGCATCGACCCCAGGGCCATAGTGCGATCGGAAGGATTATGTCAATGAAAAATTCCAGTGACACCACCTGGAACTGAACTAGCGACCTTCCGATTTGTAGCACAGCACCTTAACCACTGAGCTACCGCGGTCCCCACTTGTAGTTATAAACAGAATTTAAACACAAAACATTTTATTCAGTGGTGGAAAATTACTTTCCGCATTGTAAAAATTTAAACACCAGCCCACGCTTCAGTCATAGGTCACAGGGTACTGACACTAGCTGACCGCTCTCAGGAGAGTTTATTGAAGAGTTTGTATTGCCAGGTGTTGTTATCCAGCGCTGTAATTGAGAGCTATGAGCCTTGTGCCAACTTACCCCTATAGCCAACAAGTCACCCTCTCCGCTACGTAAAATTTGATAATTGAGACATAAAATTCGTCCGAAACTTTGGTAAATATTTACCAATCGACACGGCGTCACATTTAGGGACACTTGAATCTTTACCTGCAGTCAGTGTCTTTGAAATAGCGGGGCGTTTAACATGATGCCTTCATGATTACTGCGTGTTGCCCTGCCTGCCGTGGATATTCAACAAAATTGATTTCTAATCAGTTATTCTGTATCTTAAGAGTCAGTCGAGCACAAGATAGACCCTCTGCCCGCCACTACCGTAGTGCAACTGATTGCCGCCAGTTGTAATTGATTTAACATTTGTTTATTGCTGAAATATCCATGAAAATAGGATGCTATGAAACATAATTAATCATGCCGGCACACGTATGGATTTCTGATCATTTGACCCGTTAGTAAAAAAAAAAAAAGATATCCCATTCTTGATGCCAGAGCCAAAATTTCATGCCCGTACAGAACAACGGGTAAAAATTGTAGGTTTATTATTATTATTTTTATTTTATTGTTCCTAAACAACTGAATTTTAAACAACGTATCTTGGTCACGTTATTAGCACATTTGCTTCGTGTTGGGAAAGTCTCGGGTTCAAATCTCTTCACATAAACCAGCTACACTGACTGCCCTTTTTGGTGTTTTCTTCAGTCCAGTCCAGACAAATTTCGCGCTGGTACGTCAAATTAAGCCGTGATATCTGCCTGCTACATCCTTCGCCCTTCACCATGCATGAATTGCCACACCACTCGACACTATATGCCGTCAGCAGTGATGCAATTTGGAGTACTATCCTGTGGACCTTTACTTAATTTTCTGGCGGATTTATAACTTTGGGTCATAAAATTTGGTGGGTTTATCCAAATTGTCTTTTGTGTGTTGATGCGTTTTAAGAAAACTGATAAAAGATCGATTTGTATTTTAGGTAAAAGGGGTCGTTACTGAATCAACGAAAACCAAAAATACTTTTTTTTGCATAAAGCCCCCAATACCAAATCTGAATTAATTTATCAGTTTCTAAGATGATCCGTGATGACTGACCTAAGAACAGATAGAGAATTATCCCAATACCTTTATTTTCTGCACATTGGATTAAGTGCATATAAACGACTCACTGTATCTTTATGCACTTAGTACGAATTTAACTTTGTGTGCTGTTTCACTATTAGGCTTTGAAATGCAGACGTTAACTTTACTTATGTGATGATAAATACATATCAACATATATTCCTCAAAATTTATGTACTTTTTGTGCTAAGTACATATAAGGATGCGTAACATGTCTTTAACATGTTGTCCTAGGAACACAAATATGCA